>OLFZ01000321.1_pt1 | contig 55084 bp, 50 predicted proteins | sample 1604861 | NCBI WGS metagenome assembly OLFZ01 (sample SAMEA3888895, study PRJEB22519) | human gut metagenome | biome: human gut; feature: human-associated habitat; material: faeces | place: Denmark | collected 2011 | reverse complement strand
CGTTGATACCTACAATCTGAATGTCGTTGCGAGTCTGAGCTGCGCGGAATACGAAACGGCCGATACGACCAAATCCGTTAATACCTACTTTAATCATTTTACTTTATTTTAATTTAAAGGTTTATCCTTATCCTTGAAAAACACATAATTTAAAGCGTTACCCCGCCGTTTATGGGCAAGAAACAATAAAAAATCAATGTGCCCGTGGATTTTCTCTTTTCACGTGTGCAAAGTTAATAACTTTTTTCTAATTTTGCAGACAATTAAAGTATTAATTTTTTTAAAATTTTCTATAGTTGTCACAAAGACGAATTAATAGTGTTACTAACATCTCTATTTGTCATATACAGTTGGCAAAACAAAGCATTAAATAACTAAAAAGAAAAGATATGAGTAGTATTTTGAACGAATTCAAGGCATTTGCCGTCAAGGGCAATGCTGTTGACATGGCTGTCGGCGTCATCATCGGCGGCGCTTTCGGAAAGATTGTTTCGTCCATCGTCAACGATATCATTATGCCTCCTATCGGATGGCTCATCGGCGGCGTAAACTTCAGCGACCTTAAATTCGAACTGCCTACAGTGAAGATCGGCAGCGAAACGATGCAGGCTGCCACCATTAATTATGGTGCATTCATCCAGACCATCATCGACTTCGTCATCATTGCCTTCTGCGTCTTCCTCCTCGTTAAGGGCATCAACAAGCTGTCCAACCTCAAGAAGAAGGAAGATGAAGCCAAGCCGAAACCAGAGGAGCCGAAGCCAACCAAGGAAGAACTGCTGCTCACTGAGATTCGCGACCTTCTGAAAGAGCGCAAGTAAGACGTGGCTTCTTACATATTAATATACTGAAAGAACAAACCATTTATATAATGGTAATCAAAAACAAACCAAAAAAAGAAATGAAAAAAACTAATTCGCTAATCTGCAAATGGGCGGTCGGCATTGCTGCGTTGCTGTCTCCGGCAATGGCATCGGCATCGTCCACACAGACCACAGATTACACCAAGTACGTCAACCCCTTCGTAGGAAATGCCGACAACGGACACACGTTCCCCGGCGCTTGCCGTCCTTTCGGCATGATTCAGACAAGCCCAGTAACGGGAGGTGTAGGTTGGCGCTATTGCTCTGAATACGTTTACAGCGACTCCATCATCTGGGGATTCACGCAGGACCATCTCAACGGTACGGGCTGCATGGACCTCGGCGACATCCTCGTCATGCCGTCGACGGGCAAGCGCATCCGCCAGTGGGACGCTTATCGCTCTCGCTACGCCAAGAATCAGGAGTTCGCCACACCGGGATATTACTCCGTGTATCTGACTGACGCCAAGGTGAAGGCGGAACTTACAGCTGCTCCTCACGTGGCATTCCATCGCTACACCTTCGATTCAGCCGATTCAACGTCTGTGCTTATCGACCTCCAGCATGGTCCGTCATGGAACGACAAGCAGTATCACTCGCAGGTGAACCTTTGCGAAACGCATTGGGAAGACGACCAGACACTCGTAGGTCACGTGCAGAACACGGTGTGGGTGAAGCAGGATTATTTCTTCGTCATTAAGTTCAACCATCGCGTCACTTCACACACCGTCCTTCCCAAGGCTTTCGATACGGAGAAGGGCGACCGCATCGTAGCTTCGTTTGACGACATCGCGCAGGGCGAACAGCTGCTCGTAAAGATTGCGATGTCTACGACGAGCATCGAAGGTGCCAAGAAAAACCTACAGGCTGAGGTGCCGGGATGGGACTTCGCTGCCGTAAAGGCTTCGGCACACGACGACTGGAACAATTATCTGAAGCGCATCGACGTGGAGGGAACCGAGGAGCAGAAGCAGAACTACTACACCTCGTTCTATCACGCTCTGATCCAGCCCAACCAGATAGCTGACGTGGACGGCATGTATCGTAACGCCGACGACAAGGTGGTGAAGGCAGAGACAGGTCAGTTCTACTCCACTTTCTCTTGCTGGGACACTTACCGTGCCGCCCATCCCTTCTACACCATCGTAATGCCCGACCGCGTGGACGGCATGGTCAATTCGCTCGTCGAGCAGGCTGAGGTGCAGGGATTCCTGCCCATCTGGGGACTCTGGGGTAAGGAGAACTACTGTATGGTGGCAAACCATGCTGTCTCCATCGTGGCTGAAGCTTACCACAAGGGATTCCGCGGCTTTGATGCCGAGCGTGCTTTCAACGCCATCAAGAAGACGCAGACCGTGTCGCACAAGCTAAAGAGCGACTGGGAGAACTACATGAAGTACGGCTATCTGCCCACTGACCTCACAGAGGCAGAGTCGGTATCGTCTTCATTGGAGTCGATGTATGACGATTATGCCGCTGCCGACATGGCCCGTCTTATGGGCAAGAAGCAGGACGAGGCATACTTCACACGCCGTTCACAGTTCTATAAGAACCTCTTCGACAAGTCAACGCAGTTTATGCGTCCGCGTCTCTCTGACGGATCATGGAAGACTCCGTTCAACCCGAGCGACCTTGCACATGCCGAGAGTAGCGGCGGCGACTACACCGAGGGCAACGCATGGCAATACACATGGCAGGTGCAGCATGACGTTAACGGACTGATAAAGCTCTTCGGCGGTCCGAAGCCGTTCCTCAAGAAGCTCGACCAGTTCTTCTCGCTCAAGCTGGAGAGCACCCTCTCTGACGTTACCGGCCTCATCGGTCAGTACGCTCACGGCAACGAACCGAGTCATCACGTGGCTTACCTTTATGCTATGGCTGGACGCCCGTCACGCACCCAGGAGCTTATCCGCGAGATATTCGACACTCAGTATCGTCCCACCGTTGACGGACTCTGCGGCAACGACGACTGCGGCCAGATGTCGGCATGGTATATGCTCTCAGCCATGGGCTTCTATCCTGTCAACCCCGTAAGCGGACAGTATGTGTTCGGCGCACCGCAGATGGAGAAGATAACGCTCCGTCTCGTTGACGGCAAGACATTCACAGTAAAGGCGGAAGGTCTTTCTAAGGAAAACAAGTACGTAGACTACATTCTTCTCAACGGCAAGCGCTATAACAAGCCGTACATCAATCACGCCGACATCATGAAGGGCGGCACGCTGGTGTATAAGATGACATCTGTGAAGAAGCACGACAAGTACTAATAACTTCCTTTAGCTACTTTCGCTTGCGAAACTTAAGTATATAACAAAACAACCTGAGTTCTGGATATATTCCGAACTCAGGTTGTTTCGTTTATAGGCAAGCTGGTGACATTGCCCACCTGATTATTCCTCACCATTCTTACACTCGCCATCCTCATAACTCTCCGTCATTTTCTTCAATATGTCAATCATCTGCAGCCTTAAGCTCTCTGGCTTTAGCACGATGATGCCTCTGCCGTGCCACAACAGTTCTTGCAGGAAGTCGCGAGTGGGACGAAGACGGAGCGTATACTCCCTATACAAGCCATCCTTATATTCCTTCACCTTCCGCTGACTCTCATGCAACGGCACCTCCTCTATATAGTTGTATTCCGGATAGAAAGCACGGATGCGGATGTCCTCCACGGGCACATCCTCCATGTGATAGATGCCAAAACAATCCTCATAATAGTTCTCCGGGGTCAGGAATTCCTTCATCTTCTTGGACAACGGATGCTTCTTGCAGATCATATCCAAGAAGCTGATGCGGTCGAAGGGCAGACAACGGACTTCATTTTCCTCGTCAGCCTTAGCTCCATCCTCTCCTTGTCCTTTCATCTTCACTCCAATGACGTACCATCTTTGCTTGAAGTATCTCACGAAAGCCGGTTTCAGGACGAAGTCGTTCTCCTTCCCGAACGCCGTGAAATACTTGAATTTGAGGAGATACTGCTTGTCTATAGCCTCGAGTACATCATCCAGATATTCCGAATTGTAAGGCGGAGTATCGAGCATCACCTTATTATGATTTTTCAGCTTGTCGCCCAAGGACGCCAACCGCATGGAACTCAACATCCATTCCGTCACCTTATTATTCTCCACTGGGTCACGTTTCACATAATAGCGATAACCGTTGTGTCTGTTACACAACACTCTGACACCTAACAGAGACAGAATGTTCTCCCGATAGCGATGGAATGTGCGTTGGTCAAGCTCTTCATTCTTCGTATTCGCAGTAGCGTCACGCCATTTGTCAATGATTTCGGCTAACGTAAGATGCTTCTGCCTCAATAAAGAGATAAGCCAACTATAGAATCTCATACGTTTGTCCATAACACATTTTCCTTTTTATACATTATTATTACAACAGAGGTAAGCATAGTGATCTCTAAAAACCTTCTCGCAAGAACTTGCGGAGATGAATGTGTGTTATGCCATCATCGTCATTCTTTGTAAGAAGCGGTGTCATAGAGATAACATACTTAGGATAGTTGTCCTTTATTGAACGCAGATTGCCAAATTCTCTTTCACGTGTAGCTTGCTCCGCTATAATGAACGAAGCCTGCACATAGATACGTTGTCCTTCAGGCTTCGTGCATACAAAGTCTATCTCACCAGCCTGTAGCTGTCCTACATAAACCTGATAACCAAGTCGGATGAGATGTTCATATATAATATTCTCTATAACCTTCTCAATATCCCCTTCCCTTGTACCACCAGCTATGGCATTTCTTACGCCATTGTCCTCAAAGTAAAACTTATCATTGTTCTCAAAGACGCGCTTACCGTGTATGTCATATCTATTAACCTTATGCAAGATATATGCTTCACACAGGAATGAAATGTAATTGATGACAACCGAAGAAGTGATTGACTCGCCTTGCGACTTCATGTATTTTGCAATACTGTTAGCCGATATCAGTTTTCCTATATTGTCAGCCAGAAAGCGTACCAAGTTCTCAAGGAAAGGAACGTTTCTTATCTGGTTTCTCATTATCACATCCTTCAGAAGCACGGTATGATATATATCTATCTGATATTCTCTTGCATCATCCTCTTCCAAGCCGATTTTTGCCAAACCTGGCATTCCTCCATATTGTATATACAAAGACAGCGACTCGTCATTGTCTGAAAGATTATGGAACTCCAAAAACTCATTGTAACTGAGAGACTGTATATAGATTTCTTTATATCTGCCTCCAATGAGTGTACTAAGTTCGTTGCTCAGCATTCTGGCGTTACTACCCGTTATAATAATGTCCGTATTTGGTTCTGTACGAAAACTACGTACAGAGCGTTCAAACTCCTCTATGTCTTGCACTTCGTCAATAAGGATGTAATTGTGCTTGTCGTTCACCCAATACCTTTCAATATATTCATTGAGATCCTTATAAGTCTGTATGGCGTCATATTGCCACTTCTCCTTATCTATATAGATAACATTATTGTCTGAATCAGCCATCTTGTCATCACGTATCATTTTCAAGATACAGCTTTTACCAACACGACGCTGACCAACAAGCACTATTATCGTTTCCTTCCCAAGATATTTCTCAATCTTGTCAATGTATGATTGTCTCCTAATTGTTGCCATATTTATTCACTATAAAAGATATTTTCCGCAAAAATAGCAAATTTATCTTGTATAAAAGATAAAACCGCTAAAAATCCTGTGTTTATCTTTTATAAAGAATAAAATCCTTTGATCACTTTGTACCAATAATCCCATGAATAGCCTACGGAAGGATGGTTCACTGCCATTGCCTTTACCCGCTTGCCATTGCTCAAGACATACCAGCCGGTAGCCACATGATAGCCGTCCACTACGATGTCGTCACCGTTCTGCTGCTCCGTACCATCATCAAGATAATCTCTGAGGACGCCCTGCGTAAAGCCCATACACTCCCTATGCAGACGGCAGTCGCCACAGTCCGCACATCCATCATCACAATAATGGCTCTCGCCCAATACCATGATTCGCTTACCGAATATGCCTCCGTCGGCATAATCCTTGCCGACAAAAGGCTGAAAGAAAATGTTGTTTGCCATATACTCAATAGTCGTTAGAGATTCATTTCTCCTCTCTGCTTTTCCATATTCTTCGATAGACATATTTGTTCAAGCCTAAAAAGCCTGGTGGATAGGTGTGCCATCCGCCACACTTAGGGCACTTCACTGGAGCTGTATAGGCTGTTGCCATCCACTCGCAATCCATCCCCTCGAATTTATGTCCGCAATCATCGCAGACGAAAGTGCATACTCCTCTAAGCATAAGCGATACGATTTATAAGTAGTTTAAACAAGAATCTCCTTACAATTAAAACGGAGAATACTATAGTCCGACGCACAGCCAACCAATAACGTTCTATTGAATCATTCATTATTTCGTGCTTTGCATCGGACAATTTTCTACTTCTTATTTCCAAAAGTAGGTTTTCCACCTGTCATATCCACAATGACATCCAACACTTTTTTAACAATGCTAACAATTGTATCTGCCTCGCCCTGTGAAAGGTTACGCATATCAGGTTTTAATCTTCCCATAATATTATGATTTTTAAGTTATTCTTATTGAGGTCGCATTTCCACATACTTATCCCCATCACCTATCTTTATGGTATATTTCTTGTTGAGAGCATAAGCAGCAAAACCAAGTATCATTGCTAATTCTGCCGTACTTATAGTTACAGTACCAACGGTAAGCCCCATAGCTGTTGCACCCATAACAGTTCCCGCTAAAGAAGCGCCTCCAGTAAACGGAGCGGCAGCTAAACCACCTATTACTGCTAAAGCTCCAAATCCAATAGCCCCCTTAGCTACCTTAGCTTTCCTCCTTCTTGAACGAACTGCATTTGCAAATGTCTTAGCATACGGACCTTCTATTCTTATCGAAGCAGCCTTGTTTTTCATAGCCACCTCTAACTCTTGTTTGGTTCTTACTGTTACCATGATATTTATTTTTTATTAGTTATTAATTATATGTAAATTAAAGATACTTTTCTTACGCTACAGTTTCATTAAGTGATTGAAGCTGCTTATTACCACTATGCGACAATATGTACTCGATAAAGTCATTGTCTTTCAACTGTTTCTTACCTGTGTCGTCTCTGACATACAGTTCACAGCCATTCAACAGTATGATTCCACCGTTCCATATGGGTACCAAAATACGACAGAACAACTTGTCATCAGGTGTTTTGTACCATTTAATCTCAATTGACGAAACAAACGAATAATTGCCTATCGACTGACTCATCTGATTCCAGAAGTCTTTCTGGAAATCTGCCCTATTAGGGAAAGGTGCTTCGTCCAACAGTTCTTTTTCCACCCCACGAATCGATCCGTCGTTAGCTATTCCCACGAAAACATTACCATCCTTGTGGCTATTGGCAAATGCCACAATCTCTTTAAATATCTGCTGATACTGATAAGACCGCTCTGTACGCTGTGGATTAGCGCTATGAAGAAATGAGCTCTTAAACTCTCGACTACAACTTTCCTGCATACCCAGTTCAACGAAATCCATATTCAGTAAAGAACATAAGAAGTCGTATTGTTCCTTAGCTTTAGCCACACCTTTAATTTCAAAAGCATGTAGTAATGTTTCCTTGGCTATTTCTCCTCTAGAAGATTTGTCAGCAAACATTGCCCACAGATCATCGAGCGTCTTCTCTTGATACAACAGAGCATCCTCATAAAGACTCTCCTTATTCATTCTCTTGGGCAAAGGCTTTTGCAAAGGCATTCTCCTGCGCTCATAAATCGTGCTTGGATATATTCTGCCACTACTCATTTCACGCAAATCCAGACTGACGCCCTCTAACACATGCCCTTCTGAATCCATTAGTTCTTTAGGGAGTATCACAAAACTTGTTATACACCACTCTGGAACTGTCCCTTCCGCGCCATTATCCATATCTAAGTAACGCAAGACACGACCATTTGCCTGTTCTTTGTTCTCTGTAACTTTAGCCTTAAAGCTTCTTTTTAAGATTTCCATAATTTATTTTATTTAGTTTTTACTAATCTGATTGAAGCTGAGACACTACAACCCAGCCAGTTATAATTTTCATATATTTAGTACCGACTTCTAAACTCAGCCAACCTCTTAGTTGAGGTTGGGCTGAGCTTGGTCAGTCGCTCATTTGCGTAGAGACCTCCTAACGAATTCTTCAAGTAATATCGTTACCACTGTTCCTACACATTCTCCAATAACCTTTCCTAACTGATCATTGGTCCTTGTTAAATTGTTGTGTTTCATTTTTTTGAGTTTTAAGTTGTTAGTGAATAGAAGTAAATTCCATAGGAAACCCTAAGGTAACCAGAAAACCACTTCCTTTATTTTTATACTGCAAATTTACATCATCCGCAGATACTATTCCAGAAAAAAACACATACCTTTGCTATGAAAAATCAACTTTAATCCCAAATCGAAGTATAGTTCGATTCAACAACCCAAAATATGAGAACAATTAAAGAATACGACCCTACTGATTATTACTTCCTGTTGAAATCTGTCATTGATTCACGCCTGTTATTCTCGACCAAGAAACACATTGCCGAGCATATAGGTTATTCTTCCTTGACCTCAAAACCTATCAAGGACATCATAACTAGGCCATTCTTGGCAAAGAGCATCTTCGAGGGTCTAAGCAAAGAGGTAGACTTTATGTGTGACAACATTATAAATCTCGAGAACTTTATACTACGATATCAGCAGGTCTCTGACTATTTTCGTAGCCACAAGAACTTCAAATACTTTAAGAACAACGAAGAAAATTGCTCACATAAATATCTGTTCGATTTCTTGGACATGATTTACAAGGATAACTGCATCCATGAAAATCTGTCTAACAAAGAAAAGAAAGTCATGAGTGATATCTATGACGAAGAGGAGGATGTCACAAAAATAGACCCCTCCATAATCCTAATGCTTGCACTTAAAGTATATCCAACCTTTAACCAAGGAGGAGATCTTAGCTCCATACATGAAGAGAATATTGACGAATCAAAGAGGAGCATTGAAGAAGATTTTAAAACAATGTATAATTTTCTTAAGGTTTATATCCAGCACCTACACTTGGAATATGATGAATTGATTCCGTTAAATGTACTGGACAGAACTATCATTGAGGCTCCTAAAGCCAAAGATATAAACGAAAAGTATGACGCGATTCCTGCTCTAAACAGAATCACATTATATTGGCATGTATCATCCATTCTTGGCCAAATAGACATTAATGAACATCCTGACAAATCAAGAGAGGCAACAATATCTGTAAGAGAGACACAATTATTCCCTAACATATCAGGATATTGGAGTCTGGATAAATCAGGAGTAAGCGATAGTTATTGGATTATCAAACAGACAATTTGGGGCTACACAATCAACATGTGTCAGAAAAAAGGTGACACCATAGAGTATGAGTCTGCTGAACTATACCTATTTGATTATACCGATAGCTATTATGACAACAATATTATTACAGAAAACAAGAAGGACCTGAATTTCAGAAGAGGCTTATTCCATGGATTCATAGCTAAATCAAAATACATTGCTTCCAAGTTGGATGAATCTATCACATCAGACAAATCTGATATATTCACATTCGTCTGCTATATCGATTTTAAGGAAGATACTCCTATAAGTATTGAATTCTTTCCATTCTCTTCATACGAAAGCTTTCGACCTTGCACTTATCATGCCATCTCACACAATAGTCAAATAGTAAGATTAGACAATAAGCTCACAAAGAAGAATATAGGAACAGAATACTATTGTCGTAATTGTCTCGTTGCTATAACACAAGAGTATATTTACATAGGATGCATGAGTAAGGAACAGATATGTTCTGAAAAAGATTACATACCAGACATACATTATGATCGTTTCTACAAAATCCCCAAGACACTTAACCCATCTTTCTATGATTATACGATAAAATCTTTCCTAGGCTTGGCTCTTGCAATGTTAAATGATAGCGAACGTTTATATATTGCAGCAATAGATTCTATGGATTTTTATGAAGTAACAACACCGGAAGATATGGAAAAGTACGGCATAGAAATCGTAAACCAAATTGGACAGGAATAAAAAATAATAGCGGAGGACCTTCCTCCGCTATACCAAGACCATCAAGGGTAATAAGAAACTTTCTACTTTACCAATTTAGTGAGTGATAAATATTAATCTGATACTAGACCTTTAAAAACATTATTCATTGCCTTATCTAATTTATCACCATCTCGGAATTTATTAGAAGAAGGATGATAGGTATTTATATAATCCACCTTATCCAAAAAGGTATCTGTATTTAATCTCCATATATAATTTCCAAAAGACTTCTTAATTTGCAACTTATTACCAAATTCCTTTTTTAATTGATTTTCTAATTCTTTTTCCAAGTCACGCCCCCAAAAAATAACAATGTCTGGTTCCAATACTTCAATATACTTTTTAAAAGCTTTAAAATCGCTCTCTTTAAACTTATTTCCTGTTGAACCAGGCTGAAAGTTTTGAGAATAATTCACAAAAGCAATATGTTCCCATAAAGCAGTTTTAGAATGTTCTTTAAGCGATTCTTTAAAATATTCTATACAATATTTTGTAAAAGTAGTAAAAGACTTATTATTATGACAATTTGGATCTAAAAAATTACATACTTCATCCAAAGTTGTGCTACTCAATTTCTCATAAATATCATGACTTTCTTTAATCAAGCGACATAATTTATCATACAAACAAGAATGCTCCTCATCACGTTTCATCCATTTGCAGTCATTATCATACTTTTCTGTATTACCACATTTCTCACCAAAAGTTGTACAATCCAAAAAGTATTTACATCCTTTTCCACATAAACCATGTTTCAAAAAATTACAATCTGAATTGTCATGCGAGCAGAAACAAACATTCGTATGATTACAATAATGAGATACACCGACAATCAATACTCTTTTACTAAAAAGTCCAGTCGTATATTCTTTTCCAATCCAAGGAACAAAGAAAAACGAGCCTTCATTATCGTCTATTGCTTTTACTATAGCTTCAACATTCCCTACTTCTTGCATATTTTTATTCTCTGATTAAATGCTTAAAAATATATAGGTTAGAGCTTTTTCTGCTCCTTCACTAATTCCTACGACACACAAAAGATGAAAAAATGCGACTACAAATTCTCTTACTTTAGTTGGCAAAGTAAATCATTCTCGATAGCTTTTATTTTAGGATACCATTTCTGTATTGCCTGCATCTTACTCACATCATGAGGTGTAGGGGATACTAATTTCATAATACGTGCATATTCATATTTAAATAGAACCACAAAGACTATCTTTTGATAAGCACACAATGACGTATCCCGACGAGAAACAGAACCACGCATGATATAATTCTCCGCATAACAAGTCTTGCAGATATTAATGAAAGGGCAGAGAACACAACATTCATCTTTGTGTTCATTGTCTTCTCTCATCTCTGTATGTTCTAACTCACTTGATATTTTTTCACCACAAACAGATGGAAAGCACATATGGCACGGATAATACTTTCTTGTTTGAAAATCAAAAGCTCGACAATTACCAATGTTACATAGAGCCGTGAAACTTTCGTCTGCTAGAGTCCACGATATATCATAACTAAAGAACTCGCAAGGTACCACAGTTGGATTATTCAAATAGAACTGGGCCAATTCCAGCATTTGATGATAAAACTCTTTTTCTAAATGACATTGTTTCCAATCTGTCATTAATGAAAAACGAGAATATATTTGATTAAAGCCTTGCGAATGTAAGTACTTTATATTTTCAGCAACATATAACAACGTTGCTGGCGTAATAACCATATTAAGCCTAACATCCTTCCATGTCTGAACAAAAAAATCCAAATCAATCTTATCAAAAGAATTAGAGCGATTTATATTATGAGATTTTCTGTTACCATCTAAGCTCAGCTTCAAAGTTATCTTATCTCGATTCTCATACAACCATCTCTTTATTTCACCATGAATCAGCGTACCATTAGTTGTCACACTAAAATGATAATATTCTGGGAATTGTTTCTTCCAAAGTGTTTCACATAATTGTTTTATTTTAGGGAACACCAAGAAAGGTTCACCTCCATGAAGCTTTATCTTAGTTCCATGTTCTGTTTTCTCCATCAACATTTTTCCCAAGATAGATACCGCTTCATCTACATCAAATTCTATATCGTTTTTATTCTTTTCGAAACAATATACACAATTAAGGTTGCAACTAAAATTAGTTGAAACATATATTCTCCGACTATATTCTAATGCTGTATTCATGACATTTTTTGTTTAGTTAACACATAGGTCCATAAAATCGTTCAACTTTATGGACCTACTTCGTTTCAAATACATTTAACCATACCATTGACCACAAGCCTTTATTATATTAGGCTTTGTGTCATGTGGATTAACTCTTGTCAGATTCTTCTCCAACCACAATGTTACAGAATCTTGCTGAATTTCCATTTCGCCTTTCATCTTGCTATCGCAAGTGGAAAGATCAATTCTACTTCTTTTGTCAAACATAATTTTTTAAATTTTATAAAAACACTTTTATTTTGCTGCATATCCTATGGCTTGCCATACTGTATAGATATGAGTTCCTCCCTTTGGACCTTCTTCCTCATCAGTGTCGCTACGCCATCTTAGATTAACAATATGAGTACATCCTAAGTATTTAGCCATAGCTTTGATTTCTTCTTCCGCACGATATCTATCTCTGCAAAAAGTAGATGATATTCTTTGGACTTTTGTTAGGCTACGATAGCGATCTCCATTATAGTTATTTGATACAAGTTCTATATCATCATTATCTGCATTTATAGCATGCCTCATATTTTCTACTCTAAGTTTGCAGAAGAAAGCAATTAGGCTAAATAATCAAGGTAAAAACTATGATTGCTAAAGACAGTTTCGTACCTTTGTTGTAAAAAGGTAGAATCGGTCTGTCGAAGAGGTAAACCAAGTGTTTTTATAGTCGAAAGACTACAAACGGTTTAGGACCTCATCGACATAGTTGCAAAGACCAGATAGAAAGTTATCGGCTCTGAGCCTTGTTAGAGTGTTAGTCCATACAACTATTGACCAATCCTACACAATAAAACTCGTACAAAGATATGAAGAATTTATTTATCGGAGTTGATTTTTCGAAAGAAAAAGTTGATGTGGCTATCATTTTTGCAGATGGACTGACAGAAACAGCTGCACGAGTGTTCAACGAGTTCAAGACAACTGTGTCTGGCTACAAGCAACTGGTCAAGTGGGTGGAGCAGAACTCATACGGCATTGACTCTTCCCTGTGGCTCTTCTGTGGCGAGAATACGGGCGACTACAGCAAGGGGCTGTGCAACTTTCTCTATGGTAAAGGCTACGACATGTGGCTTGAGAACGCCAAGAGCATCAAGGACGCATCAGGCCTCAGACGATTGAAGTCGGACCGTGCCGACGCCTCAATGATTGCCGAATACGCAATGAGAAACTACGATAAAGCCATTATGTACGAGCCACTTAGCGAGTCACTTGCACAACTACGCGAGTTGTTTTTGTATCGTCAAATGGTAGTACGCCACAGATGCAGTTTTCAGGTGCGTAGAGGCGAGAAGAGACTCACCATGGAGAAATCGCCGATCAAGACGATGATCTCGCAGAGCGGAAGGCATATCGTGTCTGAACTCAACAAGGAAGTAGAGAAGATAGACAAGCGAATCGCCGAACTCATCAAGTCGGACGAGGAGCTCACCGAGGTGTTTACCGTCGTGACCTCGGTGCCTGGCATAGGAACGCAGAACGCCGTATGCCTGATGGTATACACCGACAACTTCCGTCGTTTCAACTACGATTCAAGGAAGATTGCCTGCTACTACGGCATAGCCCCATTCGGTAAGGATTCGGGCACTAGTGTCCATTCTGATCCACATGTGCACTACATGGCGAACCGCCAGATTAAGGCAATGCTGACGCAGGCAGCACTGGCTGCCGTGAACTTCAATCCCATTATGGCGAGGTACTACATGCGTCTCGTGGAACGCGGAAAGAAGAAGCAGGTTGCACTGAACAATGTCAAGAACAAACTTGTGCATTTGATCACTGCAATGGTTAGAAACCGCCAGCTTTTTACCACAGAATATAAAATCACAGATTAAAATGAAAATAATGGTCAAAATATTTGGATATTAACATAGAAAGCAGATTTATATATCCCACATCCGTGTGCATCCGTGCTATCTGTGGGAGCCACCATCTGTAGCTTGATATTGTTCTCCCGCAGATGCTACGGATTATTACAGATTTATATATCCCACATCCGTGCTCATCTGTGCTATCTGTTGGAGACACCATCTGTAGCTTGATATTGATTCTCCCACAGATGCCATGGATTATCACAGATTTATCTATCCCACATCCGTGTGCATCTGTGCTATCTATGGGAGCCACCATCTGTAGCTTGATATTGATTCTCCCACAGATGCCACGGATTATCACAGATTTATATATCCCACATCCGTGCTCATCCGTGCTATCTGTGGGAGCCACCATCTGCAGCTTGATATTGTTCTCCCGCAGATGCCACGGATTATCAGATTTTTTAGATTACGGATTTTTCTGATTTTACTGAAGCTGCGCCGTTATAGGAGGCTATGGCGTCTCGCCGTAGCCACGTAGCCTACCATAGCAGAACAGCCAGTCAGCGCCGTGTCCCGATGGGACACATATCTTTCAGAAACCCACTGCAAGCTCCGAAGGAGCGCAGCTGTGGGATATCACCTCACCCTCTCTTGGTTCCGCAAAGCGGGACCGACTATCATCCTCAACATCATAGTGGATGCGTCAGTCCCCCTTCGGGGAACTATATTTAGGTGGAGGTGTCGCACGTACCCACAGCTGCGCTGCTTCGCAGCTTGCAGTGGGTTTCATGATATAGGTCCCGCTCCGCGGAACCCGCAGCTCATACTCAATCTGCTTCCTTTCGTGGGTGCGTGGCTACGGCGAGACGCCATAGCCTCCTATGTTAGCTTTTTCTGCAGTTCTCCGCACGCTACATCCGTGTGATCTGAGAAATCCGTGTCCTCCTCCTGCGCACCCACATCCGTGTGCATCCGTGCTATCTGTGGGAGAAACAATCTGCAGCTTGATATTGTTCTCCCACAGATGCCACGGATTATCAGATTTTTTCTTTTGGATTACGGATTTTTTTGATTTCACTGAAGCTGCGCCGTTATAGGAGGCTATGGCGTCTCGCCGTAGCCACGCAGCCTACCATAGCAGAACAGCCAGTCAGTGCCGTGTCCCGAGGGGACACGTATCTTTCAGAAACCCACTGCAAGCTCCGAAGGAGCGCAGCTGTGGGATAGGCATCACCTCACCCTCTCTTGATTCCGCAAAGCGGGACCGACTATCATCCTCAACATCATAGTGGATGCGTCAGTCCCCCTTCGGGGAACTATATTTAGGTGGAGGTGTCGCACGTACCCACAGCTGCGCTGCTTCGCAGCTTGCAGTGGGTTTCATGATATAGGTCCCGCTCCGCGGAACCTGCAGCTCATACTCAATCTGCTTCCTTTCGTGGGTGCGTGGCTACGGCGAGACGCCATAGCCTCCTATGTTAGCTTTTTCTGCAGTTCTCCGCACGCAACATCCGTGTGATTCGAGACATCCGAAAGTTCAGTTGGTTATTTGTTGCAGACGAATCTGGCATGGATTATGGTGTGCCTTGGTTAGATAGAAGAATCGTTATTGATTCGTCTCACCGCTGATTTTCTGTTGTCGTTGAGCCTCCATTGTTCTTTTTTTTTGTTTGATACACACACTCACTTCGTTCGATTCACACACTCACTTCGTTCGATTCACACACTCACATCGTTCGATGCACACATTCACATCGTTCGATGTAAGCATGTGTATCGAACGATGTGAGATGACAAAAAAGGCTGTTTCATATAATTAAAGTGCTGCTTTTAGATCACTATACGCATAGTTTCTTTAAACTTACCCTCTTCTTCTGCACTTCGTCCTCACAGATGGCGATGACCTCGTCCGTATTTAACGGACAACCTTTAAGTATGGATTCTATCATCATTTTTCTCACGGCGTTCTCTATCTGTCCGCCGCTGATGCTGAACCGTTCTGCCATTGCCTTGATGTTGCTCTCGTCCATGTCAGGCAGCATGCTTCGCCATATCTGCTTTCTTACCTCTGCGGACGGGCTTTTAAACTCAATGCGATAGAGGAAACGTCGATGGAATGCAGGGTCGAAGTTGTCTGCCAGATTGGTTGTGGCTATGAGTATGCCCTCGAAGTTCTCCATGTTCTGGAGCAGGATGTTCTGCATGGTGTTAGCCATCTGCTCCACTTCCGAATTCACTCCTACGTGACGCTTGCTGAAGATGGCGTCAGCCTCATTGAAGAGGAGGATGGGGGCAAGCTCGGACTGAGAGAGCTTCTCTCTGTAATCGGCAAAGATGCGCTCTATGTTTTTCTCCGATTCGCCCACCCACATGCTCTTCTGTGACGAGAGGTCAACACGTATAATCTCACGTCCGGTACGTCTTGCTATCTGGAGGACGGTTTCGGTCTTTCCCGTTCCGGGCGCACCATAGAAGAGGCAGCAGAAGCCGGTTCGCAGTCCTGCCTCTTTCATGCGCTGCTGTATGCTGACAAAGCTGTCCTGGCAGAGAAGGGCTTCAAGGCGTAGGATGTGCTTTTGTTCGTCTTCATTGTAGAACATGATTTTGGGCACAATGGTCTGCTTATTGGGTGGGGCAGGGGTCTGCTTCGGCTCTTTTCTGTCTTCGGGGACATACTCCTCGCCCAAGAGGAGGAGAATGCCGTGGACGGTCAGTCGGAACTCGTCGTCTTCGTCGTCATTATTTTCGAGGATGTCCTTCAGGACAAGGGCGCTGGTCTTCTCCCTGAACTGCCTGACAATCATCGAGCACGAACTGTGAGGCAGGATTTTGTTATAGTCAAACGTCGTGACATAGTCGTCTGCCTTGTTGACAAGTGCGTTGCATACTATCAGCAGCAGAATCATGTCGGCATCGTTAAGGTTCAGACTCATTATCTTTTCGCAGAAGTAGAGATGACAGCATCCTTCCATTATCTTCTTCACCTTCTCCACCATTAATGGAAAAGAAAGATTGTCGAATTCGCAGGCACGCAGCAATCCTGATACGCGATCCCACATCTCCTCATAGGTCAGGTCGGACATGACCTCGGGGCGAAGCTCATGGTTGTGGCTCACAGCCTGGACAAGCGATTCGGAAGGCATGTAATGCATGTTCCAGATGTCGTGTCTGCCTCCCCCGACAACATTGATGACGCCTCTGTCCACCAGCTTGTCCATTTCGTCCTGTAGTCCCAGGATGAAAATCCGGCTTGCTTCCGCATGGTCGGCAAGGTCGTCTGGCGAGACGGGGTCGCCAGCGTTGTCAAGCATGACCGCCACGATGTAACACTGCATCTTCGTAAGATGTAGCTTTCTTTGGAGGTACGCGGTCTCTCTTGGGAATTTCTGCATGGTCTCACAATCGAGTCCTTTATCTCTTGTCCCTGAAGCAATTATCTCCAGGGCGCTTGCTATTGTAATTCTCTTGTTCATAGTATATTATGTTTTCTTGTTATTTTTTTATGTTTACGTTCATCCAATTAATGATGTATGTAGTGATCTCTACGTTGAGCTTATGAAATTTATTGTCAATCCAGGTCCGTCTTCTACCAAGGCGTTTGGCTAAAGCTACAGGATCCTCATTATTGTAAAAGCGCTCATAAAAGACGGTCTGTTCCTCCGTAGTCCAAGGCATCTCTTGGGCGCGGTCAACAACAAAAAGGACCCATTGCTCGAGAAATGGCAGACCGGGGCGGAATTGGCTTTGCAAAACGTGCAACTCATTTTCTTCATTATCTGTATAAAGCTGCTTCTCGGCAATCGCCATTGCGTCGTCTGAGGTGCTGGTCTGAAACACGCCGCTGCAATCGCTGAGAGCTTCCCTTACAAGGTTGACAATCTTGCCGTTCGATCTCACAACCAGCATGCTTTCCTTATCAATGAGCGCCTCCTTGAGCATGGTTTCCGCTGTCCTCACTTTTTTGCGGTAAAGAGCTTTGGACATGCCGGTCTCAGCCATAATCTGCTCGTCAGTCATGCTATTAACGTAGATCATGGTGAGGACAGAATGGAGATCGGGCACCTCCACGAGGTCGATAACCATCTGACGTTCAGAGTCATACTGCATAGATTTCAGGGTCAATGACGTGTTTGTGGCGTTCAAATCGCTGCCTGGGGGTATGAGGTGCTGCTTGTCGAGCTCCTTAAAGACAATCTGGCTGGCGCAAGTTGCTGTCCAAGCAAAGATGGACTGGTCGCCACGATAGGTGCGAAAGCGGGTCCACCTGCCCCCGTCATACATACCGGCATACACCCATGTGGAGATGTCGCGAATGTTGATCACAACCTTGTAGGTCTCAAAAATCTTATGTGCCAGTCCCTTGCACATCGGGATGATAGCCTCGAAAAAGAATTTTTCAGCCACACTGCTGTAGGTGGTGATGGCATCACGGAGGGCGAGACGTTCGTCCTTGCTAAGATTGTAATTATGCTTACGGAAGAATTCTAACCATTCAATCCAATCCTTCACTGTCTGATTTTCTGTAGCCTTGCGCATAGTCTTTCTATTTTTGATTGTTAATGACTCAGATATGCAGCTACGGTCATAAAAAAACCGGTAGTTTGCATTAGAAATTTAATTCTGATGCAAAACTACCGGTTATGAGTGGTAATCTTTTTGCCAGTGGATTCTTTCGTTCCTTCGGGCTTGTGTTGTTAGTTTATGTGTTGGTTGTCAGTGTGTTATGAAATCGTTATTTGTTATTGACGTTATGAAAATGTATCGTTTTTGCCGAATTTAGTGTATTTTGAGGGAAAGGAAAGTTTCAGGCAACTCAATTTTTTCCTTCGTTATGGTCAAAGGAAACTGTCTGTTAGCCAAGAAAGGCGAATAATCCTCTTTCAGGTTCTTGAAGGTTGTCTGCAATGCGAACTCGATGTCGCTATAGCATTCGCCCAGTTTTCCCTGTTGGTTTTCCCTGTTTATCTTCAGTCCGTTGTACGACTTTTCAGCCGCCTCTTCTTTGTTATCAAATAACCGCCGGTTGGCTTCGATGTATGCCTTGTGGTTCTTCTTTACGTCCACGATGTAGTTGTTTCGGTCTTTTGTGACTTTCTCTATCAGGGACAACACATATATAGTCATGGAGGCTTTCTGCATTTTCACGGGATGGAGCGTGCCGTCCTTTTCCTTAATGAACAGCCAATACGCATAATCGTCATGAAAATTGTATGGCTTTCTGTTTTTCTCGCGTTTGGAAAGGACAATCTGGTATGCTGTCTTACGTCCCATGGCTTCACGGTCGGTGACTTCTGATGTGATGTTTTTTGTGACGGACGGCTTGGTGGAGAGTAACAGCGAATCCAGCATCTTATATATCTCGCGCTTGCTCAGCACCCCCATCAGCTCCTGATATTCCTCGTCTGCCTTTGCTCTGACTTGTGGGTCGTCGCTTTTTCTTCGCTTGACAATGTTCGGAAGCTTGCTTAACATCTTTGTTCTTTCCTGATAAGTAAGTTCGCCAGAACGGAATCGTCTCTCTGTTTCGACAGCCGTATCGCCGATTACGCTTATCGGATTGGCGGCATGATTGCCACGGAAATGGATGTCGTCGGTTTTGGGGCGGAACGTAGAGTCGTCGGGATGAACGAACAATCGCTCTACTTCTTGCTCACTCAATCCCGTCAGCACCGCCTCAATCGTCTCGGGACTGACGTTGGATAAGGCATGGCTGATGACTGAGGAGATGATAAGGTCAGCGTCAACAGTCAGAAATGACACTGCTGAATCAAGAAACATAAGATTGTCAATCTTGCCGACCAGATAAATATGGGCATTGCTGTCTGGAGCTATAAGCGGCATGACAAGGTTATGGCCCTCGGCAATCAGCTTTCCCATTTGGCTGTCGGAAGAAATGGTGATGTCCTTTGGCATGAAATCGCAGCCGTAATCTGTCACCCAAGTCTTGCGGAACATGGAAGAACTCAACGCCTCTTTCACTTTCCTTATTGCCGTTTCTGCCTCCTCATTCTCCTCGCTGACAACATAGACCACACCGTCTGTCAGTCCGTTAATAGTGTGGCGCTCTTCTGTCAGTCTTGCAAAGAAGCTGCTCTTAAGATTGATGTCGTTAATGTATGCTTGCTCCATAATATTTTCATATTCGTTGTTGTATTATCGGCTGCATCCTATTGAATCCTGCCGAAGCTATATTAAAGATTTGTCTGTTCTCTCTTGACTGTAATAGGTGGTCCAGTGTGGCGAAGGCTTCAGGCTCTGTCGCCACACCGTCCATATACTTAGCCATTATGCTCACTAATTCCTGTCTGTCCATAATCGTAAATTTAAATATGTCTGATTTAACTTGCGCAAGTTCAGTATCTGAAACATACTTAGTGAGCAAGAGAATCATTGCTTTCTATCAGAAATCCATCTTTTTATATCCGGTAGGATGAGAACGGGCGATGTTATGAGCAGCAGCCATCCCCAATCGTTTAGTGACAGAGCGGAGACGTTGAACATTTCGCCCAGGAATGTCACGATAAGCACCTGTCCTATCAAGATGACCAATGCAATGTAAATGAAGCTGGCGCTGAACGAGCTTTCGGCTTCCTTGTCCTTTCTGAACGCAGCGGCGATGTCCTGGATAAGACTGCGGGAGGTCTTGAAATACTTGGCATTGAAGAGATTCCAGAACTGCAACAGCACGAAGAACGTGAAGAAGACGCTTAGCTCGTAGGTGCTCAGATGTTGCTTGTTCTTGCTGAAATCGAGCATTCCGGTGACGAAGAGCTTGAGCTTTTCGGTGTCGAAGAGGTCGGATACGGACGAAATGTCGCAATGCCATAGCAGCTGCCACAGTCCTGCCAGAAGCAGGAAGAACGTCAAGCCGACGCCTACGGTCTGCCATGCCATGCTCTTTGTGATGATGTGGCTTTGCGGATTTCGCGGCTTCTCGTTAAGCACATTCTTGTTGGCTGGCAATGATGACAATGCCATAGCAGCGAACGTGTCCATGATGAGGTTCACCCACAGCATTTGTGTGACGTTGAGCGGCGAGTCGAGACCGGTGAATGCTCCGATAAGGACGATAAGGCATGCGCAGATGTTGATGGTCATCTGGAACAGAATGAATCGCTGTATGTTCAGATAAAGCGAGCGTCCCCAGATGATGGCCTTGACGATGCTGCCGAACGAATTGTCCAGAATGGTGATGTCGCTCGCCTCTTTCGCTCTTGACGTGCCGTCGCCCATAGACAGACCCACCTGAGCCTTGCTCAGAGCGGGAGCGTCGTTAGTGCCGTCACCCGTGACAGCCACCACCTGATTCTGCTTCTGCAGCAAGGTCACCAGGCGTGCCTTGTCGTCAGGACGAGCTCGTGAGATAATCTTGAAGTTCTTGTCCGCAATGAGCGTCATGGCTTCATCGTCCGACATCTTTTCGAAGGCGTCGCCGGTGACGGTCTGGTTATGCTCGTCATTGTCCAGCAAACCAATCTGTCGTCCTATCTCGTTAGCCGTGCCTGAGGTGTCGCCCGTAACGATAATCACTCTTACTCCAGCCTTCTGTGTGCAGTCTGTAATGGCTTCGTGTACGTCTTCACGTACAGGATCGGCAATGCCGACAATGCCGTCGAAGGTGAGCGGGCTCCACTTACCGTCCTCTTCGTGCTGTGAAGCGAACGCCAATGTGCGCATGGCTTTGGCTTGATATTCCGCCAAGGTCTGCATCACGTGCGCCTTGTCCGTACTGCCGGCTATGGCTTCGCACATGTTGAGCAATACCTCCGGCGCACCCTTCACGTATCTGACATGCTGTTCGTCCTTCGGAATGTCTTTGCCTTCGCGACCATCGAACTCCATTCTCATATACTTCTTCTCCGTAGAGAACGGCTCGCCCTGTCCTAAGCCGTAAAGATGGCGAAGGGTTTCGTAGTTGACGCCTTTGGCTTTCAGCCACAAAAGCAGCGCTCCCTCAGTGGGATTGCCCAAGGGCTTTTCCTTGCCGTTGTCGTCGATGGATATCTCGGCAGTGGAGTTGAGAGCCACGTTGAGCTGTATTCTGTGTTCGGCGTTATCTCCATAGAATTCGTGTGCCACGACCGTCATCTTGTTCTGCGTGAGTGTTCCGGTCTTGTCCGTGCAAATCACGGTGGTGGCGCCCATCGTTTCGCAAGCGTGCAGCTTTCGCACAAGATTGTTCTCTTTCAGCATCTTACGCATGCTGAGAGCCAGACTGACGGTGACGCTCATAGGAAGTCCTTCGGGAACGGCAACGACAATCAAGGTGACGGCAAGCATGATGGAACCTAAAGCAAAGTCGGCTATTTCGATCAGCGAATGGTTGTTGGCGGCATTTCCGTCGAATAAGAAAAAGTAGACCATGCGACCGATGACAATGAGTATGGCAACGATGAAGCTGAACTTGGATATCATCTTGCCCAAAGTGTCGAGCTGCTGGTTGAGCGGCGTCTCCACCTCTTTGCCCTCATGCGTCTTAGCCACGCCCTTTCCTTCGATGGTGTCCATGCCAATCTTGCTGACATGGAAGATGGCGGTGCCTCCGATGACGGTGGAACCGCGCAGTACCATATTGGAAGGGAAGGTGGCTTCCTTGTCAAACTCTTCCTTGTAAGCTGACTTTTGGGCGTATTGCTCTCCCGTGAAGTTAGATTCGTCCACGATGAAGGAGTTGGTCTCGTCCAGATATCCGTCCGCAGGAATCTCGTCACCGTTCTCAAGATAGACATAGTCGCCGACGCATACGTCATGCTTCTTCACCTCACGTATACGTATCTGCTCCTTGCCGTCCTCCATAAACTTACGGTATACCTTTATGGGACGTTGGTCCTTGACGGTGTTGAGCACCTCAAATTCTTTCTCTGCTTTCACCTCGAAGATGAATCCCACGCCCGTGGCAAGCAATAATGCGGACAGGATGCCTATCGGTTCGAACAGTATATTCGTGCCTTTATCCATATAGAAAGCCTCATACAAAGACACTATTACGGAGAAGAAGAACACCACTAACAACACGATTATCAGTGGATCCTTAAACTTCTCCAGATAAGCTTTCCATAAGGAATCTCTTTCTGGTGGTGGGATGAGGTTCTGTCCTCTGCCGTCAGTAGTCTGCTGTGAATTGTCAACCAGACATTGATGTAAGAACGATCTTTTCTTATGCATTTCTATATAAATGTGTTTTTTTTATTATGATGCAAAGGTATGAAAAATCAAAGTCTAAACTACATTTAAACCATAAAAGTCGCTTAATTTTAATATTATTGTTACCTTTATGAAACATTTAAAAACTACGACTCAATGAAATATGAAAAAAACCTTGATAGTTTTGTGGTTATTTCTTGCTCTATGTTGTCATAAACGATAAAGACAAAATAGAGAGATGTAAACAGAAAACAACAACTTTAAAAATGAGTGATTATGACAATGACAGACATGTACAGAAAGAAGATACAGGCCGACGTGGATGTTATCTTCTCGTTGTTGGCTCAACGTGTGGACGAGAAGCAGTTGGCATTGGCGCGTGAAGCATACCGATTTGCTGAATTCGCGCATCGTGATCAGAAGCGCAAGTCAGGCGAACCATATATCAGTCATCCGGTGGCTGTGGCACGCATCATAATTGAGGAAATGGGATTGGGAGTCAATCCTGTAATGGCTGCATTCCTCCACGACACAATTGAGGATTGCCCTTATTCTATTGACGAAATCCGTGAGCGTTTCGGCGATGATGTGGCGTTCCTTGTAGGTGTGGTGACAAAGCTGAAGAAGGAGAAATATAAGCATTCCAAGCAGGTGGACAACTTCCGTCAGATACTCTCATCTGTGGAGTACGACGTGCGTGCCATCTTGCTGAAACTGGCTGACCGCCTCCATAATATGCGCACGCTGAGCAGCATGCCTTCCGCCAAGCGTATGAAGATAGCTTCGGAAACGGAGTATTTTTATGCTCCTTTGGCTAACCGTCTGGGGCTGTATGACGTGAAGAGCGAGCTTGAAAACCTGTCGTTACGTTATCGCTGTCCAGCCGAATACCAGAAGCTGGAGAAGCTCTTGGCAGACCTGCAAGAGGCGGAAAAGCCTACCGTGGACGCCTTCATCGCCAAGGCGCAGGAGATATTGGACGCCAATGGGGTGGAGGTTCGTATAGAGTTGCGTATGCGTTCGCCTTACAGTGTATGGCGCAAGATGCAGACCAAGGGCTGCGACTTCTATCATGTTGACGGCAAGCATTATGTCCGCATTATTTATAAAGCGGAGGGTACGAAGGAGGAGAAGGAGGTCTGCATGCAGATATACAGCTTGCTGACCGAGTATTTCAAGGAGATGCCGTATTCCGTTGTAAACTATATCAACACTCCAAAGGATAACGGATACAGAAGCTTCCACATGAAGCTGCTCAATATGCGCGGCAAGTGGGAGGAGGTGCACATATCTTCGGAGCGCATGGTTCGTAATAACCGTCTCGGTTGTACGGCTGAGCGTACGGACGAGAATGTCATGGAATGGTTGCAGAACTTCAAGGAGGTGCTTAAGGACATCGCTTTCCATTCCGACGATAATGACTATCTGGAATATGTGAAGTCTACGTTCTATAATGACAACATCATTGCGTTTACGCCCAACGGCGATAGTGTCAAACTGCCAAAGAACGCCACGGCTCTGGATTTTGCCTTCGACATACATTCCGAAGTGGGACTTCATGCTGTCTATGCACGTGTCAACGGCAAGCTGTGTTCGGTGAAGACGGTGCTCCATCGTGGCGACTGCGTGGAGATAGGGGTGGACAAGGACGCGAAGCCTGAGGCTGACTGGTTGGGTCATGTGCTTACTTACAAGGCAAAGAGCAATATCAGCCGCTTCCTTTCCAACCGTCCGAAGTTGGAGTATCAGCGTTGTCAGTGCTGTCATCCTCTGCCGGGAGACGAGGTGGCAGGTTTTAAGGACGCTGACGGCAACATCACGCTCCACAAGAGCAACTGCCCGGTGGCCATAAAACTGGCTTCGCAGCAGGGCGACTCTATTGTGGATGTCTGCTTTGAGGAGAGCGAGGATTTTCTCTTCCCTGTGCGTATCTGCATCCGTGGCGTCGACCGTTTTCATCTCCTTACCGATGTAGTGGCTTGCATTACGGAGCAGCAGAATCTGTCAATCTCAAAGCTTGTCACGGAGACCAAGGACCGTATAGTGGAGACCATAGTGGACTTCCAGGTGCATTCTGCCAAGGAACTGCAACATGCCATCGACAGCATCGAGCATATTAATAATGTGGACGAGGTGGCAAGAGTGGACATTGAGTAACCGAAAATGAAAGTGGCGCTTCAGGAGAATAATCCTGAAGCGCCACTTTTCATTTCGGTATGCTTATTCGGCTGAGAAGTCAGCCACCATCTTGCGGTACATGCTGTAGGCACGTGTGCGTGAGATGTAGCCAGTGAGGTGTCCGGCGTTGTTGACGACGGGAAGATAACGAGTACCCTTAAGGTCGAACTTTCGCATCACTTCCTCCATCGAGTCGTTGACACCAACCTTTGCAGCGACGGGCTGCATGAGTTGTCTTACGGTCAGCTTGTTGTAGAGTTCGGCGCGGAACATCACGTGTCTTATCTTAGTGATGTCAATCTCGCCGAGTATGCTACCGGCATTGTCGAGCACGGGGATGAAGCTGGTGTGGCTCTTCGATATGGCGTTAACCAGTTTGCCGAGCGGCATGTCGAGCTGAACGGACGTGAACTCGTGCTCCACTACGCTTTCCATGCTCATCAGCGTGAGCACCGAACGGTCTGTATGGTGGGTGAGGAGCTTTCCCTCGCGAGCCAGTCGCATGGCGTAAATGCTGTGCGGCTCGAAGATGCTGATGGTCATAACGGAGCAGATGCTCACAATCATGAGCGGCATGAAGAGGTTATATCCGTTGGTGATTTCGGCTATAAGGAAGATGCCCGTGAGCGGTGCGTGCATCACTCCTGCCATCACTCCTGCCATGCCGAGCAGCGTGAAGTTCTTCTCAGGGATGTAGACGCCCACCTGATAGATGTTCCAGAGGCGTGCGAAGAGGAATCCGCTGAATGCTCCCACGAAGAGTGAGGGTGCGAACGTACCACCGCAACCGCCTCCGCCGTTGGTGGCAGCCGTGGCGAATGTCTTGGTGAAGACCACAAGGGCGATGTAGAGGATGAGCAGATGGCCGTGACCATAGAAGAGCGAGTTCTTGAGCAGCTCTTCCCAGTCGGCTTCGCTGACACCGTTGAGCAGGATGTTTATGGCGGAATAGCCTTCGCCGTAAAGCACGGGGAAGACGAAGATGAGCGAGCTGAGCAGTACGCCTCCCAAAGCCAGCTTGGCGTAACGCTTGTCCTTCAGACGTGCGAAGAGTCCTTCGCAGGCTCCCATGGAGCGGATGAAGTAGAGGCTGACGAGTCCGCAAGCCACGCCGAGCACGATGCTTGCCGGTACGCGTTCGATAATCCATTCGCCGTCAAGATGGAAATTGAAGAGCGAGTCGCTTCCCATAAACATATACGTGAAGCACGTGGCTGTGACCGCTGCGGTAAGGATGGGCAGAAGCGACGCCATGCTGAGGTCCACCATCAGCACTTCCAGCGTAAACACCAGTCCGGCTATCGGCGCCTTGAAGATGCCGGCAATGGCAGCTGCCGCACCGCATCCCACAAGCAGCATCAGCGTCTTCTTGTCCATACGGAAGTACTGTCCGAGATTGGATCCGATGGCTGAACCGGTAAGCACAATAGGCGCCTCGGCTCCTACAGATCCGCCGAATCCGATGGTTATGGCAGATGCCACCACTGACGTCCAGCAGTTATGGCGCTTCAGTCGCGACTGCTTGGAGGAGATGGCATACAGGATGCGCGTGATACCGTGCGATATGTTGTCCTTCACCACGTATTTGACGAATAAGGAAGTGAGATAAACGCCAATGATAGGGAAGATGAGGAACGTCCAGTTGAACGAGTCGGACGTGATGCCCGTTCTGAGCAGCGTCTGTATCTCGTGTATCAGGGAGTGGAGCAGGAAGGCAGCCACCGACGCGAGAAATCCGATGAGGAACGCCAGTATGATGGTGGACTGGCGTTCGGACAGGTGCGTGGTGCGCCATCTATAGAGGCGGTCGCCCAGCGTCTCCTTAGGCTCGTTTATTAAGACTTCGGGTTCCATGTCATTTTCTGATGATGGTTACTTGTCCGTCTCGTGTGAGCTTGATGATGCTGCTCGGCGTGTGAGGCTTGTGCTCCTGACGTCTTGTCCAGCAGACATAGTCGACAGCTTCGAGCAGTTCGGGCGTGATGTCGCCGTAGTTCTGTGCAGCAGGTTCGCCGCTTATGTTGGCGCTGGTGCTTACGATGGGCTTCTGGAAGCGGTAGCACAGCTCCTTGGAGAACGGCTCGTTGGTGATGCGCATTCCGATGCTTCCGTCCTCGGCAATGAGGTTAGGCGCGAGGTTTACGGCGCCGTCCAGTATCACGGTGGTGGGTTTCTCAGCCAGCTCCATGATGTCCCATGCCACATCGGGCACGTCCCTAACGTAACGTTGTACGCGGTCAACGGAGTCGGCGAGGCATATCAGCGCCTTCGAGTCGTCGCGGTGCTTTATGGCATATACCTTTGCTACGGCTTCGGCGTTGGTGGCGTCGCAGCCAATTCCCCATACGGTGTCAGTGGGATAGAGTATCACTCCACCCTTGCGCATTGTCTCTACAGCGTTCTTGATGTCTTCTTTCTGTGTCATCTCTGATATTCTGAATTTTATGTTGTTACTTCAAATGAATGTAAATACAAAGTTACGTTTTTTTTCGTTTTGTGAAAAATAATAAGGCAACGTTTATTTCCCACCCTTGTTTTTTCGTAACTTTGTACGAAAGAATAGATATAAAACAAGATGGAAAAGAAAGATTTGCGTATTGTCTTCATGGGAACACCCGACTTTGCCGTCGGCTCATTGAAGCGACTTGTGGAAAACGGATATAACGTTGTGGCTGTGGTCACTCAGCCTGATAAGCCCGTAGGACGTCACGGTTCGGTGCTGCGTGCATCGGCTGTGAAGGAATATGCCTTAGAGCACGGGTTGCCCGTTCTCCAGCCGGTGAAGATGAAGGATGAGGCTTTCCTTGAGGAGCTGCGTGGCTATGATGCCGACCTGCAGGTGGTGGTGGCTTTCAGAATGCTGCCTGAGGTGGTGTGGGCAATGCCCCGCTTCGGCACCTTCAATGTGCATGCCGCCCTTCTGCCGCAGTATCGCGGTGCTGCCCCGATAAACTGGGCTGTCATCAACGGCGAGACAACTACTGGCGTGACGACGTTCTTCCTCGATCATGACATCGATACTGGTAAGATAATCATGCAGCGTGAGTTCGCCATCCCCGACGACGCTGACGTGGAGTATGTATATGACGGTCTGATGGAGCTTGGTGCAGGTATCTGCCAGGACACTGTTGACCTCGTTATTGAGAAGGACGGCGACGTTCCTGCCCAACCGCAGCGTGAGGACCTGCCCTTGCATGCAGCGCCGAAGATATTCAAGGAGACTTGTGAGATAGACTGGACGTTGCCAGCCAAGCGTGTGTACGACTTCGTGCGCGGTCTGAGTCCGTATCCCGGCACGTGGACAACGCTCTCGCCCCGTGGTGAGGCGGAAGGAAAGAATGCTGCGTCTGTGCTGAAGGTCTTCCGCACGGCAAAGACGAATGTTGCCACTGGAGGAGCCGCTCCCGGCACGTTAAAGGCAGAACACGGTCGTCTGCTCGTTGCCACAGGAGACGAATGGCTTGAGATTGTTGAGTTGCAGGCTGCAGGAAAGAAACGTATGGCTGCCCGCGACTTCCTCAACGGGTTTAAGAATGTGGAAGAACATAAGGTGAATTAGGAGTTTTGAGTTTTAAGCGGAATCCCGGCTTTGGGGATTCCGCTTTTGTGTTTTATGCTTAGAAGTTTACTCCTAAGCTGAGTGTCCAGCATCTATTGTGTGATGCATCGAATTCGTCATGAGTGATGTTGGAGAGTCCGATGTCGTAGCCGAGGTCCAAGTAGAACATGTCGTATGCGGCACCGCAACCGATGCGCAGACCACCGTCGAAGCGCTGGAAATACTTGTGTGAGAACGAGCTTTCGGAAAGGCGGTCGCCATAGTTCTTAATCTTTCCTCCGACGCCACAGGCAAGGTAGCCGCCGAAGAAAGGCTGTACGGAGAAGTCGCCGTCAATGTCGATGACATACTTTGCCACGATAGGAATCTGGAGATAGTTGAGGTCGTACGTCATCTTCTTGCCCTCATAGACATTCTTTCCGCCCTTCTCAACGTAGAAGAGTCCGGTTTCGAGGAAGAGAGGAGTGGTGTCGGACAGTCCGAATCCTATCACGGCTCCGAGGTTAAGACCCGTCTGCGAGTCGCCTCCGTCAAGAGCCTGGTCGTCAGAATTGACTGTGGAGAAGGCAGGTCCGAGACGCAGTCCGTAATAGACGTCGCCCGTACCGATTACGCCGTCATGATGATGATAAGTATACTCCAGTCTGCCGGTGCTATTGTTGTAATAGCGGCTGTCGCGATAGGCTTGTGCCTGTGCTGACAGGGTGAGGGTGATTATCGCCATTGCGATAAGGAAAATCTTTTTCATAAGCGTGTTTTTGTTTGTGGGAATGTTTATACATCTCTCTTTGAGCTGCAAAATTAGTATTTATCCTTTAGCCAGCAAAAGGATATGCCCTAAAAAACGGGGGAAAATCCCTATATACCATTTCTTTGGATTTTTATACGACGATTATTTTATGCTATCTCCGTCAATAGCTCCTCCTAAGCCATAGGTTCATAAAGAGGTCGTAAACGACGTATCCCTCGGGCTTACGATACACCAGTTCTTTCTCTTCGAGCACTTTCAGCGCCGCCTTTGCGCTGCTTGCTCCGCTAAGCCCGTGCGCCTTAATGAACTTTCCTGACGTGGGCTGCGAAACCATTCCTTCTTTGGCAATAGCCTTGAGCAGGGCAAACTGATTCTCCGTGAAGAACTGCACCATGCTTTCGTATTGCGCTTCGCGTCCTGCAAGAGCCGCAAGGATGGCGCGTTTGGCTTGCTGTATGCTGTCCACCTCCGTCTCGTTCTCATACAGACGGTTCATAATGGTCTGCACATACCAGGTGTGTCCCTCAAACTCGTCATATATATACATAAACACTTCCTCGCTGAGCGCTCCTCCCTTCTTCACGAAGAAGTTGCGGCAGAAGTCGTAATAGACGTCACTCTTAAGAGGCTTCAGCCCCATCATCTCCGTGCTTTGATAGAAAGGATGTTTGGGCGATCCGAATATTTCTGCCATAAGATGATGTTTGCTGCCAGAGAAGATGAAGTGGACGTGTTGCGCAAACTGTATATAAGAGCGCAGCATTGCCTCGGTGCCGCTTTCGGGATATTCGCCAATCTGCTGAAACTCGTCGATGGCTACGTAGACTTCCCTGCCGCTTTCGTTAAGATAATTGAAGATGCTGCGAATGGTAAGGTCTTCCTGCGACTGCTCCACGGTGATGCTCACACTTGGTTCGCCGGTGAGCGGGTCAAGGCTGAAGACAGGACGCAGCGATGCGAAGAACGTGAGCACCTTATCCTTCAGCGATGCGTTCTTGCGTACAAGGTCGTTGATGACTGTTATGCCCAACTGCTCCACAAAGTCGCGCAGGTTCTTCGTGGCGTATATGTCAACATACAGGCACACGGCGTCCTTATCGGCTTCAAGCAGATGATAGAACGTGTTCTTTATAAGTCCGGTCTTTCCTATTCTTCGTGGTGATATGAGCGTCACGTTCCTGCCGTTCCTGAGATGAGAAAGGAGCGTGGCTGTCTCTTCCTTACGGTCGCAGAAATATTCAGGACTTTCGTATCCCTGCGACACAAACGGATTGGTCAATGGTCTGAGTATGTGTGTCATAACGTGATTGCATTAATGTTGTTACAAGAATGTTGTAATGCAAAGGTAGTGAAAACCGTGCGCATTACAAAGCGAAACACGTGAGACTTTTGTTTTTATTGCAATAAATCACCCTCACTATACGTTATTAATATATACGTATAACCAGCATGAAATATTACGCCATTTGCGACTGCGACAACTGCTATGTCAGTTGTGAGCGCGTCTTTCGTCCCGACCTTGAAGGCAAGCCGGTCGTCGTTCTCTCCAATAACGACGGCTGCGTTGTCGCGCGTAGTGCTGAGGCGAAGCGGTTGGGCATCAAGGCTGGCACGCCTTACTACCAGCTCGGAAGGATGTTTCCAGGTGTGAAGATTGAGGCGTTCTCGTCCAATTACGAACTCTATGGAGAGATGACCGGGCGCGTGATGACCATCATACGCGACATGGCGCCGGAGTGTTTCCGCTATTCCATAGACGAGGCTTTCGCCGTGCTCGACGGGTTTACCGTGGACGAGCTGCATGAATGGGGCACGGCGCTGCACGACCGTGTGATGCAGTCGGTGGGCATGCCGGTGAGCATCGGCATCGCGCCCACGAAGACAATGGCGAAGATGGCGTCACACTATGCCAAGAAATACGCCGGATACGGTCATTGCTGCGTCATCGACACCGAAGAACGGCGCATAAAGGCTGAACAGCTTTATCCCATCGGGGAGGTGTGGGGCATCGGCAGGCGTTATCAGGCACGGCTCGAGAGCATGGGCATAAGGACGGCGTACGACTTTGCCTCTCATGCCCGATCGTGGGTGAGCGCCACGTTCCGTACCGTAATAATGGAGCGCACGTGGGCGGAGCTTAACGGTGTTGACTGCATTCCGGACGACATTCCTGCCAAGAAGAAGAGCGTATGCACGAGCCGGAGTTTCCGCGATATGACCTCTGACTTCGACACTCTGCATACTCACATCGCCAACTTTGCCGCCCGTTGTGCGGAGAAGGCGCGGCGGCAGCGGTCGGTGGCTACGGTGGTGGGCGTCTTTGTGGACACCAACCACTTCCGTACTGACCTGACGCAATACTGGAACATGACGGAACAGACGCTCCGCATGCCGTCGGCGTCAACCATCGAAATTGTGAAAGCTGCCACGGCATGCCTGAAGCGCATCTATCGTGCTGACGTGATGTATAAGAAGGCGGGTGTGATACTGATGGGAGTGATACCGGACAATGCCATACAGACCGACCTCTTCACCTTCGATGCTGACCGTCACAGGCAGATGCAGAGCTTGGATAGTGCCGTAGACAGACTTAACAAGGTGGAGGGTACGGAGACGGTGGTGCTCAGTTCGCAGCAGTATGGCAAAGGGCAGAAGTTTGCGGATGCTATCAGGAGGGAGCGTAAAAGCCAATGCCCGACAACAAGGTGGACGGACATAATAAAGCTGAAATAGGGAATACTAAAACAAACAAAATATCAAGAAAATGACACTATGCAAATATCGTCTAAACGGTAAAAAGCTGTTACAAAATAAAAATTGATTCTAGAGTTCCGATTTGCTGTTTTTACGGTGTTTTGTTGTGCAAACAGCACCTGTGCTTAACGATAGAGCCTCTTTTACACTCTAATAGTGCCACTATTAGACAGTAAAAGTGGCACTATTGCATGATAAAAGTGGCACTATTGCAGTGTAAAAGTGGCGCTATTGCAGCAAAAAACGGCTCTTTTGCGAGTCTGATTTCATAACATTTTTCAAGAAAACCGCATAATACACTGTGTATGAGTATGTTGTCTCCAAACGCTCAAAACTCAAGAATTTCGCACCAAAGATTTTGTTGTACGCCGGGCTAATAGTATTGAGCATTAGAAATGCAAATATTGTCTTTGTCAGAACCGCCGTCCGCATTAGGATTTTTGAAAATTTTTTCTCTTACAGCTTTGGGCAGCTTGCTGATAATGAGTTCGTATGACTCTTTTATTAATGTCATCACGAGTTCTGGCTCAAGCTGCTCATAGAAGACGTCGCTCCAGTGTTTCTTGTTCCAATGAAAGGCAGGAGTGACGGCTTCGTATTGTTCGCGCAGTTCCTCGTTTCTCTCAGGACTCAGCTTGCATGCGAATCTCCTCATCCCGTCCCGCATCTCATATCGTCCGCTTTCCAGCCAAAGGCAAAGAAAGATCTTGCCTTCAACGCGGAAGGTGACGTTGTCGTCGCCAAACGGCTGGTCTTCTGTCACGCCGAATAACGACAGCGTGAAGTCTCTGACTTGTTCGATGTCCATAGCAGTTGTTATCTTATCCATTCCATCATGATGTTCTTATTGGTGTCCACTTCGAAGCTGATGCCCATCTTCACCACCTTCTTGCCATTCATAGCAAAAGCCTTGTCATAATGCTTAGCGTTTATTTGGTCAAGAGCATCCTGTGCAGACTTTCCGAACTTCAATTCCATAATATATATGGTGTCGGACGTTTCCATTGTTATGTCAGTCCTGCCGTTGAATGTATGTTGTTCCACCTGAATGCGAAAGTGTGAGAGCAGGGCAAAGATTATATACATGGCTTGCTGATAGTGGCCTTCGTAGTCAGTGTTGGCACAATAAGGAACTGTCTCCCAGAATGTCTTGAGAAGCTGCATAGCGTCGTCAATTATTCCACGCTTTATAAGAGAGGACATTCTGGCAATGACCACCCTGCCCGCGTCTGTATCGCGGTCAAGATAATAAGGTAAGAGGTTTTCGTACAATCCTATTCTTATTTCCATGTTAGGAATGTCGAGATGGTAAAGCTCGGTTTCCTTGTCGTAGTCCTTGATTGTCACATATCCGCTTTGGTAAAGCAATGGTGTGATGGTGGCCATTCGTTCCGTAGGAGCATCAAATGCTGTCTTAGGAGCATAGAAGTCGCCTATTTTAGATGGTGCCACATCATATTTACGGAGCATTTCCAACAGGTAAGTAGGAGTTCCTGAGGCAAACCAGAACGCTTCGATGTTCTGCTTGGCAAAACAGCTTAACAGGCTGAACGGATTGAATACGTCAGGCGAAGGCCACGTGAAGTGATAGCCATCATAATATTCTTTCAGCTTGGCTATTGTCGATTCTCGGTCAGCTCCCATACTCTCAGCCAGTCTGTCGATGTCGTCGCTCATCTGTGTGAGCAATTCGTCTTTTGTGATGCCGCAAATGCCTGAATATGGAGTGTCCATACTTATGTTTGCGATATTGTTTAATTCGCTGAATATGCTAAGTTGTGAGAATTTGGTAATGCCGGTAAGTAATACAAAACGCAATTTAGGGTCGCAGTCTTTCAGCGGACTGAAGAAATTACGCATCACGCTTCTCAATATTTCGAGGCTGTTGTCTTCGTGTACCACGTCAAGCAATGGAGCGTCGTATTCGTCAATCAATACCACCACCTGTTTGCCCGTAATCTCGTACACCTTATTTATAAGATTCAGGAGGCGTACGTTTGGGTCCGGCGAATCGCATGTAATGTCAAATCGTTCCTCGTTGTTGTGTAAGAGGAATAAGAGATAGCGTTCAAGTTGTTCTTTCTCCATGTGCTTGCCACCTGCAAAACTAAAGAGAAGAACAGGATATTCTTTCCATTCTTTCTCCAGTTTCTCGATGGCAAGACCTTTGAACAATTCGCGCTTGCCCTCAAAATAACTCTTTATGGTGGAGACAAGAAGCGACTTGCCAAAACGGCGCGGCCTGCACAGGAAAAAATACTTGCCGTCCGTATGGGTTATACGGTAGACGTATTCCGTCTTGTCGATGTAGAGGTTGTCGTTTCTGCGTATCTCCTCAAATGTCTGAATGCCTATCGGATATAATTTTCTTGCCATAATGGTGCGCTTTATTGTCTGTGTTGTCAAAGTTAAGCATTATTCGCGACATTGCCAAATATAATAATGTTTCCAAATGTAAAAAGGTATGTATTCACAGTTATAGCAGCGGCGCCAGCAGACGGAAGAGCGATTCGGTTAAGCGGTGGAGGTATGGGCGGTGTCTTAGGGTGTCTACGTCGTTGAAGTCGACGGATTGTGCCTCGTCTGCCATATACAGCTCTTTTATGCGCAATGCCATTTGGCGGTCGTAAAAGAAGACGTTCGACTCGAAATTGTTCTCGAAGCTGCGGAAGTCGATGTTGGTGGAACCGCACGTGCTGACTTCGTCGTCGGCTACGAGCAGCTTGCTGTGATTGAATCCGCCCTCATAGAGCTTTATCTTCACTCCAGCTGCAAGTGTCTCCACCACATACGACAGGCTTGCCCATTCAAGGAGGTGGGAGTCGCTGTGGCGCGGCACCATGAGGCGGACGTCCACGCCGGCGAGAGCAGCGGTGCGCATGGCGAAGAGCACGGGCTCGGTGGGCAGGAAGTAAGGTGACTCCATGTAGACGTAGCTCTTTGCCTCAAGCAGGATGCGCACGTAGCCCTGCATGATGTCGGGCCAGGGCGCAATGGGGCTGCTCGTCACTATCTGTGCGAGGCAGTCGTTGCTTATCTTCCAAGGCATAGGGGGATAATAAGTGCGGTTGGTGACAAGTGTGCGGTCGACGAAATACCAGTCGACGAGGAAGGCGCGTTGCAGGGCGTAGACGATGCTGCCCCGGAGTCGCATGTGCGTGTCGCGCCATGGCAGCGTGCCGTTACGCATGCCTTTCACGTAGCGCAGGGCTATGTTTATGCCTCCGGTGAATCCCTCTATGCCGTCGATGATGCAAACCTTGCGGTGGTTGCGATAGTTCACTTTGCTGGTGAAAGCAGGGAATTTCACAGGCATGAAGGCGCAGACATCAATGCCAGCCTTCTTCATGCGTTCGAAAAAGGCACTCGGCACACGCCAGCAGCCCACGTCGTCATAGATGACGCGTATCTCGACGCCTTCCTTTGCCTTCTGTATGAGGGCGTCAGCGATGAGGCGGCCCAACGGGTCGTCGTCGAAAATGTAGGTCTCAAGATGGATGTGATGTCGGGCGCGGCTGATGGCTTGCAGCAGTGCAGGGAAGAATTGGTAGCCGTCGGTATAGAATTCCGCTTCGTTGTCCTTGAAGGGTAAGGCGAGGCTTTGATTGGTGAAGAGGCGGACAAGCGACTGGAATTTGTCGGGCATACGCAATTCGCGCTGCTCGACAAATTCCAGCATCTGCCGCTTCGACAACTGGTCGAGCGACCGCTGTGAGATAAATCGCATCTTCCGCGTGTTCTGTCCGAAGAAGATGTAGAGGATGATGCCCGCAACAGGGACGAAAAGGAGCACCATCACCCAAGCCATCGTCTTGGCTGGTTGACGGTTGTCCATGAGTATCGTAACAATGATGCTTACGATAACCATGATGTAGATAAGCAGGAATATCCAGTGGATGTATACCATATCCTTTTCCTTTACTTCTTTCCGGCGAGCATTTCTTTTGTTTTTTACTTGAATCCGGCAAGCTTATGGGTCTGTAGTGACAGACGCCATTCGGGGTGTTGCAGGATGTAGTCGAGGCAGCGCTGTATGATGCGTGCGTTGCGCTCCGCGTCGCCGACATCGCATGGCTGCAGGTAACGATAGCGCGACTGTATGCCGTGGTCGTCGGGCGTAGTGGTTGTCTCCTCGAATATCACCTTCAGCTCGTCGCAACTTTTAATGTTGGTGACGCCTTTCGGGGAGCATGTTGTCCAGTCGATGCCTGCGGGGACGGGATGTGTGCCGTTGGTTTCCATGGCTATTTCGTACCCGTGGGCATGCAGCTTGTCAATGAGGGGTGTGTCTACTTGCAGCGACGGCTCGCCTCCGGTGAGAACCACGAAGCGTGAAGGGAAGTCCTTGATGCGTTCGATGATGTCGTCATCGGTCAGTTCGTCGTATCGGGAGAAGTCGGTGTCGCAGAACGGACATTTGAGATTGCATCCCGAGAAGCGTATGAAGATGGCGGCGCGTCCGGTGTTGTGGCCTTCGCCTTGCAGCGAGTAGAAGATGTCGTTAACTCTCTTTTTGTTCATCTTTCGTTCCTCCGTCTATTCTGTTGCGTCATAAATGGCTTTGTTGCCCCTGCTCTCCTGCACCATGCAGCGGTAACATTGTGGAATCTGCTCCGTCACCCAGCGTGCGATGTTCTCTGCCGTGGGGTTGAAGGGCAGCACTTCGTTGAGGTTGGCGTGGTCGAGGCGGTTGCTGACGAGGCGCTTGATGTGCGTGAAGTCGACAACCATTCCGTCCTTGTTGAGTTCACTTGACTTACAGTAGACTGTGATAATCCAGTTGTGACCATGCAAGTTCTGGCACTTGCTTTCGTATGAGAGTTTCAGGCAGTGACATGCCGAAATCTCCATGGTCTTTTCAATGTAATACATATAAATACGTGTTGTTTTGGTTTGATATTCATGGCAGCGCAGGATTACTCCGACCTGCGCCGCCAAGTGTATGCTTTTTTATAGTCTTTATTATCTGGCTTTTAATAGCCTTTCCCATCAGACGATGATGTTGTTGCCGAGCAGCTTAGCCACCTTCGACCTCAATTCGTGCATCATCTTGTATTCTTCAAGCAACTGCTGCAGGCTGACAGGGTCGGCTGCGGCTTGTGTTATTTGACTCTGAAGCTGCTTCATGCGCTGCTCCACGTAGTCCATGCGGAAGTCGTTGAGCAGGTGTTCGGTCTGCTTGCGAAGGTCCGTAATGCGGTTTTCTGCCTCCTCTCGCTTCTCCTCATTGCTCTTCTCCTCGTCCTGAGATGTCTTCTTGCGTTCCTCAAGCAGGCGGTACTGGTCCATACAGATGGACGTTGCCATGCGCGAAATCTCGATGTCCTCGTGATTGAGGAAGAACTGTTCGGCTGAGAATCCCTGGTCCTGACTGTGCTCCACGGCGTCTTTAAGGACGCGGGCAAAGAGAGGATTCTGAAAGCTGAGTCCGTCAATGCTGAGGTTATAGTTGATGTATTGGGCGATGTTGAGGCTGACGGTCTGACCGTCCTCCGTCTCCACATTGTCGAATATGACGGTTTCGCCATGACGGATGATCAGTTCGGCAAGCATACGCTCCACCTTCGATGCCTGCTGCACGGGAGTGACGTCCTGCACCACTTGCGGTTGTGCTGTCGGTTGTTGCTGTGCTTGCGGGTCGCGTGCCGCATCAGGGAAGCGGTTCTCGCGGTTATTGCGTATGAAGTTGTTAAGGGTGTTGATGAGCGTAGCCTCGTTAATGCCCATTCTTACGGAGCAGTCGTGGAGGTAAGTGTCGCGCAGCACCTGATTGGTGACGAATGATATGCTTCGTACTACGGAATTGATGGCTTCCGACCGTTTCAGCGGGTCGCGCTCGTTCTTGAGCAGAAGGTCTGTCTTGAACTGTATGAAGTCGGTCTGATGTTCCTCTATATACTTGCGGAAGTCGGCTGCCGTATGCTTGCGTGAGAACGAGTCGGGGTCGTCGCCGTCTGGGAGAAGCAGCACCTTGAGGTTCATTCCCTCGGCAAGCAGCATGTCGGTGCCTCGCATGGCAGCGTGAATGCCAGCTGCATCGCCGTCGTAGAGCAGGGTGATGTTCGACGTAAAGCGGTGAAGGATGTGAATCTGGTGTACGGAAAGAGCTGTACCCGAGTTTGCCACGACGTTCTCAATGCCACACTGGTGCATGGAGATGACGTCCGTATATCCCTCCACCATAAACACGCGGTCTTCCTTGGCAATGGCTTTCTTTGCCTGATAGATGCCGTAAAGCTCGCGGTCCTTGTGGTAAATCTCCGAATCGGGCGAGTTGACGTACTTCTGGTTGACGCCCTTGGTGCGCGAGTCGAGCAGTCGTCCTCCGAATCCCACCACCTTTCCGCTGATGCCTATCCACGGGAAGATGACGCGTCCTGCATAGCGGTCGATAAGGTCGCCGCGGTCTGTCTTATAGCAGATGCCGGTTTTGAGGATGAACTCCTCTTTATAGCCTTTGCTAAGCGCTTCCGTTGCCAGCGCTCTGGCGTTCTGCAGGTCGTAGCCGAGCTTGAACTTCTTGATGATGTCGTCTCTGAAGCCTCTGCTGCGGAAATACTGCATGCCGATGGCAACGCCGTCAGGGTCGTTATGCAGCTTGTCGCTGAAATAGCCCATCGCCCATTCGTTGACGATGAACATACTCTCACGGTCGCTCTGCTCACGCTTCTCCTCCTCGGAAAGCTCGCGTTCATGTATCTCGATGTGGTATTTCTTTGCCAACCATCTCAGTGCCTCCACATAGGTCATCTGCTCGTGCTCCATGATGAAGCTGATGGGATTGCCTCCCTTTCCGCATCCGAAGCAATGGCAGGTGCCGCGTGCCGGCGACACGATGAAGGACGGTGTCTTCTCGTCATGGAACGGACACAGTCCCTTATAGTTTGCTCCGCTGCGCCGCAGCGTTACAAACTCGGACACCACGTCCACAATGTTGGCGGCGTCCTTGATGCGTTCTACGGTGGCGCGATCAATCATATATTATCTGTCTCCGTATTTTTTAGAACAGTCCCCACTTCTTCTTGCGCTTCGGGGCGTCCTGCGAATTAAGTCCTGATCTTGCGCTTCTCATAAGGTCAGCCCATGTAAGATGTTCGCGCACCATGCGGTAAATCATGCCCCAGTCAGGCAGTCCGCCCAAGTTGCGGTCGTCGATGAAGAGGTCTGCCTTCAGTTTGCGGGAGAAATGGTTGTTGTTTTGTGTGGTCTCCTCTGGATAGTCGCGGTTGATGGCATAGAACTCCACGCCGCGCTCACGACACCATTCCACGGCTTCGTCCAGCAGCTTGCCTTCGCGTACGCTCCAAAGTATGAGCTTGTGGTGGTCGTTGATGAGCATGCGCAGTGTTTCGGTGGCAAACGGTATCTCTTCGCCTATCTTGGGATATTCGTGCTCCACTATTGTTCCGTCAAAATCTACTGCTATTACCATGATAGTTTTTCTCCTGTATTTATAATGTATATATAGGGGTGTTCTCTTTAAGAAATTAGAGAAGCTCCTGCCTGGGCAAGAACTTCTCTAAATTCTCTTGTTCGTTAATGTTTATATGAAGTCTGTTTCTATAGACTTACACCTTTATCGAGTTGTCGTTACGGTTGCCGTAGCCACTGTTGGCATAGTTGCCGTAGCTGCCGTAGTTGGCGCCATAGCTGCCATAGCTCTTGCCGTAGTTACCGTACTTGCCGTAATGACCGTACTTGCCATACTTGCCGTACTTGCCATAACCATAGTAGTAGCCGTACTTCTTCTTCGCCATGTCGATGCCGTTGATGACGATGCACATATTCGGCATCTTGTTTTCCGCGTTTAGAGAGTTGATGAATGCTATGCTTGACTTCGGTGTGTAGTCGGCACGACACATATAGACTGTAAGGTCGGCTACGCGGGCAATCTGCTGTGTATCGGTAACCAAGCCGACAGGAGCGGTGTCGATAATGACGTAGTCGTAATGCTCCTTAAGCTGGTCGATGATGATGTCAAGCGACTGGCGCGAAACAAGCTCTGACGGGTTGGGCGGGATAGGACCAGCCATAAGCACGTCGAGGTTGTCGTTTACGCCTGAAGGCAGAATCTGCTTCTTGATGTCCTCCATTGTCGGGTTCTCCTTCACGAGAAGGTTGGTGATGCCATGATGATGATCGGGTATCTCGAAGAGCTCGGCGAGACGCGGCTTACGGATGTCCAGACCAACGATTACCACCTTCTTGTCCAGCAATGCGAAACTTACGGCAAGGTTGGCTGCGGTGAACGTCTTGCCCTCGCCTGTTGTCGTAGACGTGAACATGATGGTGTTCTCTCCCTTCTTGAGCATAAACTGGATGTTGGCACGTATGGAACGGAACACATCCTCCATGAGGTTGTTCTGGTTGGCGTGCACCACGATGTCCGCCTTTGTCTTTGCCTGGTCGCTGGCAATAGCCACGTCGCCGATAATGGGCAACTTGGTAAGCGCGGCAACGTCGTCATGTCCCTCAATCTTGTAACGGAAGAACTCGATGAGGAAGAGGATGCCTGCGGGGATGGCAAGACCGAGGACAAGAGCGATGAGCATAATCATAGACCCTTTGGGGCTAACCTTTCCAAGGAACTGCGGGTCGTCAATGAGCTTGCCTTTGTCGGCTGTGGCTGCAAGAGAAATCGAGTTTTCCTCGCGCTTCTGGAGAAGCATAAGGTAAAGTCCGGACTTCACCTCCTGCTGGCGACCTATCTGTGTAAGGATGCGCTCCTGCTGCGGGGTGGAGAGAATCTGCTGGTTGTAGAGGCTGAACTGACGCTGCAGGTCGTTATACTGTATCTCTGCTGCCTGATGTGCCTGCTTGATGGAGCGGCGGATGCTTAAGAGAAGCTCGTCGAGCTGTGCTGTAAGAGGCGTAACAACGGGGCTGGTCTCGCTTGAGGTGCGGAGCAGGTGTGTACGCTCCAGTGCCACTTCGTTGTACTTTTTGATGAACGCGCTGGCTGAAGCGTCTGCCAATCCCACGTTGGAAGGAAGCAGCTGGTACTTGTTGGCAGGCTCGTTCATAAACTCGCTGATGCTCTTGAGCAGCTCCATCTGGGTGTTAAGTTCTGATATCTGCTTAGCGTAAGTGTCAGAATTGGTGAGTGACATGGTGGAGTTTGCCGTAGTGTTCACGATACCATACTGGCGCTTTGTCGACTCAAGATTGCCTTCTGTCTGACCAAGTTCGTTGTTGATCTTCTCCAGACGGCTGTTGATGAATCTCTCTGTACGAATGGCTATCTCGTTCTTGTCCTCGTTGGCCTGGCGGTTGTAGCAGACTGCGAGCTGCTTGAGATAGTCGCATGAGCGTTCCGGCACCTCGTCAGCCAATGTCATGTCCACGATGGTGGCCTTCTTGTTCTCTTCCGCTACGTCAAGCGCAGCTACGTACTTGGCAGCTGCCATCTGTACAGGAAGGATGGTTACCTTCAGCTTCTTATCTTCAGGAAGCATGCTGACGCCATTGTGCGAGAAGGTGAGTCTGCCGACGCTGGTGTTGAGCGTGAAAGGCAGATCCTTAACGGTACGGTCGATGGTGTATTCGCTCGGCAACTTGTCCGGGTCTGAGGGTACGTAGGTGTATTCGCCCGTGATGTGGAACGATCCTTCCTCGCGTGTGATTTCGAGCTTTATCGGCGCCTTGAGGTTAGACAGGCTGCTGCTGTCGATGTCGACAGTGATGGGCTGGTTCTTATAGAGAAGGTGGTCAGCCACGCGACCCTTCATCTTGTACGACACATAAAGCTTGAGGTCTGAGATGGTCTGTCCGGCAAGGCGAGACGACTTGAGGAGCACCATCTCGTTGTCGATACCCGTTGAGTTGGATACGAGACCGAGCGTCTGCGAGTTAAGGAGTGCGTTCACTCCGTTGGATTTGTTTGTGTTGTCGTCGTCCTTGATAAGCAATTTAGCAGCCGACTGGTAAACTGGTGTCTTGTATCTAAGGTAAGCGTAAGCTACGCCCAGACACAATGCTAAAGACAGAACGAACCATTTCCAGTTGAGGACCACCATCTTGTATATCATCCCAAAACTAAGAGATGACGACTCTTCGTTTTCTTGCTGAGTGTTGTACAAATCTTGGTTATTTACTTCCATTTTCTTTAACTAGTGACCTTTTGAAGTGTTAAAATAAAATCTTATCAATCAATCTTTTTTCTTTCTTTTTCCTTTTCTTTACAGTCCGTCAGCAAGTCTGAGGAGATACTTTCCGTACTCGTTCTTTGCCATCGGCTTTGCCACCTCACGGAGACGCTCGCTGTCTATCCAGCCCTTCTTGAAGGCAATCTCTTCCAGACATGCCACCTTCAGACCCTGACGCTTCTCTATCACCTCAATGAAGGTGCTGGCCTCCGAAAGGCTGTCGTGTGTGCCGGTGTCGAGCCATGCGAAGCCGCGCTGCAAGGTCTGAACCTTCAGGTCGCCGCGCTTCAGGTATTCCTGGTTTACGGTGGTTATCTCCAGCTCTCCGCGAGCGCTGGGCTTGATGTTCTTTGCTATTTCAACTACGCTGTTAGGATAGAAATAAAGTCCCACAACTGCATAGTTGCTCTTCGGGTGCTCCGGCTTTTCCTCGATGCTGAGGCAGTTGCCCTCTGCGTCGAACTCTGCTACGCCGTAGCGTTCAGGGTCGTTAACGTAATATCCGAAAACAGTGGCCTTACCGTGCTTCTCCACATTCTCCACGCTTTCCTGCAGCAGCTGTGTGAAGCCTGCGCCGTAGAAGATGTTGTCGCCAAGTACGAGGCAAGCGCTGTCATCGCCGATAAACTCCTCGCCGATGGTGAATGCCTGTGCCAGACCGCCGGGATAAGGCTGCTCTGCATACTCAAACTTCACTCCCATGTCGCTACCGTCGCCAAGCAGACGCTTAAACATCGGTAAGTCAGTAGGTGTAGAGATAATGAGAATCTCCCTTATGTTGGCAAGCATAAGTACTGAGATGGGGTAATATATCATGGGCTTGTCGAAAATAGGGATGAGCTGTTTGCTGATGCCCTTTGTGATGGGGTAAAGACGTGTGCCCGACCCTCCTGCTAAAACTATACCTTTCATGTTTCTAAATGTTTGAGTGTTTACTATTTCGTTAACTAAGCAAAAAATAATATATTATTAATTTTGCAAAGTTACTAATAAAGACCGATACACGAAACCTTTTTTCTCTTTTTTGATTTGCCGAAGTGTTATTTTTGTATTATAAAGCCTTATTACTATAATGTATAGGTAAATGTTTGGGCAAATTAGGATTTTTTTGTAATTTTGCAGAGATATGCTTTTAAAATCAAAATAATAAAAAAGAAAACAAATGGGATTTCTATCAAAACTTTTCGGAAAGAAAGACGACAATAACAAGACTGGAGGAATGGAAGACTACATGCAGCTTGTGCGTGTGTATTTCCAGGCATCGATAGCTGCCAATGTGGGTATCGCAAACCTTGCCGCTCTGCCTGACCTCCGCGTGTTCAAGACCACGCTCCACGTTCCGACCGTCAACAACAAGCTCGGAGTGGGAGAGAAGACAGCTTGCCGTAAGATGCTCAAGGAGATATACGGCACGGACGATCTGTTCTTCAAGGAAATCGATCAGAGCATCCGCAAGAACTGCCGCAAGATGCAGGACGTTCAGACTTACCTTGTGCAGTTCCAGGGATTCACACAGGATCTGATGATGCTTATGGGCAACCTCATGAAGTTTAAGCTCCGCCTTCCCTCTTTCTTCAAGAACGCGCTCTACAAGATGACGGAGAAGACAGTGGGCGAAATCTTCACCAAGAACGACTACACCGACGCCGCTACTCTTAAGACTGTCGTGGCAATCCGCCAGTATAACCATCGCCTTGGTTTCTCACAGAAATGGATAACCGACTTCGTCTATCAGGTGGTGATGCTCGCAAAGAAAGAGCCGAAGCCTGCTGATGCTGCCGAAGACAAGAAGTAATAAGGAGGCATTACAGTGCGTAAAAATCGTGACTGTCAGTGCATAAAAACGCAATAATAATTTGCGGCATTCGCCAAAATCATATAATTTTGTAACCCAAACGTAGCATTATGGACGCAGACGAGACAGCTATTGACGTCTTTACCACCAGAGTGAGACAGATGATACTGCAGTATAAGGAACTCAAACTGCAGAACGCCCAACTGTGTTCCGCCATCGACGCTCTCAAGGCTGATGTAAGCAGCCTCGAGGAACAGCTCAGGAAGCAACGTGAGGAATACACTAACCTGAAGTTGGCGAGGATGGTGGCAATAACAGACGGCGACATGGAGGCGGCGCAGAAGCGTGTCTCGCAGCTCATACGCGACGTCAACAAGTGCATCGCTCTTATAAGCGGAAAGCACGACGACGAATAGTGACACCTTAAAGTTATTACCACGATAATGGCAGAAGAAAACAACGAGAAACTACGCATACGCCTACACGTCTACGACACGGACATACCCGTAAACGTGCGACCTGAGGACGAGCCGCTCTATCGCGACGCGGCAAGCCTTATCACGCAGACGGTAAATGCATACGCCTCCAGATACAAGGGCCCCAAGAACGAGAAGGAAATTCTCTACATGGCGCTCATCGAGATAGCCCTGCGCTATGTAATGGAGGCGAAACGCAACGACACCGCACCGTTCATGGACATAATAGGCAAGCTGACATCCGAAATTGAAGAAGCATTGTAACATCTTTAACGGAAGAAGCATTCACATCAACATCATTCTAACGATCACATTTTTACATAAATATATATGTTAACAGGTATATTAATCACAGCCATTGTTGCCATCGTCGTAGGTGGAGCAGCGGGATATGGCATTTTCCGATATGTAATAAAGGGAAAGTATAACGAAATGATAGCAGCCGCCAACAAGGAGGCTGAAGTAGTAAAGGAAAAGAAGCTCCTTGAAGTAAAGGAGAAGTTCCTCAACAAAAAGTCGGAGCTGGAGAAGGAGGTGCAGCAGCGCAACCAGAAGATTCAGCAGAACGAGAACCGACTGAAGCAGCGTGAGATTTCGCTCAACCAGCGTATGGAAGAAATCGGACGCCGCAAGCAGGAGGTGGAGCAGGGACAGCAGCGCATCGAGAACGAGAAGAAGCTCATCGCCCTCAAGCAGGAGGAACTCGACAAGATGCAGACCAAGGAGCGCGAGAAGTTGGAGGAACTCTCTGGTCTTAGCGCTGACGAGGCTCGCAACCGACTCGTGGAAAGCCTCAAGGACGAGGCACGCACCAACGCCGCTTCATACATCAATGAGATTATGGACGAGGCAAAGCTCAACGCCAACACACAGGCTAAGAAAATCGTTATCCAGACCATACAGCGTGTAGCCACTGAGACGGCTATCGAAAACTCAGTAAGCGTCTTCCACATCGACAATGACGAAGTGAAGGGACGCATCATCGGTCGAGAGGGTCGCAACATCCGCGCTCTTGAGGCTGCCACCGGAGTGGAAATCGTAGTGGACGACACTCCCGAGGCCATCGTAATCTCAGCGTTCGACCCCGTTCGTCGTGAGGTTTGCCGCTTGGCTCTCCATCAGCTCGTGGCCGACGGTCGTATCCATCCTGCACGTATCGAGGAAGTTGTGGCAAAGGTGAAGAAGCAGCTCGACAACGAAATAATCGAGACAGGTAAGCGTACAGCCATCGACCTTGGCATCCACGGTCTCCATCCCGAGCTTATCCGTATAATCGGTAAGATGAAGTATCGTTCGTCTTACGGACAGAATCTTCTCCAGCACGCCCGCGAGACAGCCAACCTCTGTGCTGTAATGGCTGCAGAGTTGGGACTGAATCCTAAGAAGGCTAAGCGTGCAGGTCTGCTCCACGATATTGGTAAGGTGCCTGACGAGGAGAGCGAATTGCCCCACGCACTTTACGGCGCAAAGATTGCCGAGAAGTATAAGGAGAAGCCGGAAATATGCAACGCCATCGGAGCTCACCACGACGAGATGGAGATGAACACGCTCCTCGCGCCCATCGTACAGGTCTGCGACGCCATCTCAGGTGCACGTCCCGGTGCACGTCGCGAGATTGTGGAGGCTTATATCAAGCGCCTCAACGACCTTGAGGCCATCGCAATGTCTTATCCTGGGGTTACCAAGACTTACGCCATCCAGGCTGGTCGCGAGCTTCGTGTCATCGTCGGAGCGGACAAGATGGACGACAAGGAGACGGAGAAGCTCTCAGGCGAGATAGCCAACAAGATTCAGACCGAGATGACTTATCCGGGTCAGGTGAAGATCACCGTTATCAGAGAGACTCGCTCTGTGGCTTACGCAAAGTAACGGACATACACATTTATATATTATAGTAAATCCTCAAGCAGCTTACCACTACTTGAGGATTTTTTTATTTCCATTGCTTTATTTTTTTTATTTCCATTGCTTTATGGTCCATACCACTACGCCCCACACACGGAAGTTGTCGGTGCTGTCAATGCGTATTGGCGAATAGTCGGGGTTGGCAGGTTGCAGTTCGATGTAGCCCTCCTCCTTATGCGTAAGGTCGAGATACTTGATGGTGAACTCCTCGTTGACGTATGCCACGATAACGTCCCCGTCCGTTGGTTGCAGCGATCTGTCGATGACGGCAATATCGCCTTCATTGATGCCGGCGTCCCTCATTGAGTCACCCGACACGCGTCCGTAGAACGTGGCCTCAGGATTCTTTATCAGGTCACGGTTGAAGTCGAGGCTGTCACGAAGGTAGTCATCAGCCGGACTCGGAAATCCCGCCTTGATGTTAGGCGCCAGAGCCAGCGACAGTCTGCTCAGCCATTCCCCCTTCAATAGTTTTATGTTCTCTATAGTGCCCGTCCCTGACGACGTGTTATTATCCTTTGCTTTATTCATAAATCAGTTTTCAAATATTACGTCTGCAAAGTTAGCAATTTTACTCTAAATTCCTTATAGTCCACAAAAAACGCCCTGCAAGTTTTTCTCCTTGCAGGGCGCTATAGCCTTAATTATTTTATTCGCTGTCTTTTACTTCTTCAGGTTCTTCACAGCCTTACCGTTAGCGAGGCGGTTGATAACCAGACCGCGCTGAACCTTTGTGCGGTTTACGCGCTTTCCGTCAGTAGTGTAAGAAGCCACCACCTTTGAAGCCTCTGAGTTGGCCACACCCTCGATGCTGTTAGCCACTTCCTCGCGGTCGAGACACCATGTAACGATGTAGTCGTTATTCTCGTCCACAGGCTTATAACCGAAACCTGTTACATAGCGGCCGTCAGGAGTGATGGCACAAGCTGTGTTAAGGCTTTCCTCGTCCATAGTGAGGAAGTCTGTTATTTTAGGATAAGCCTCAGAGAGATACTTCACCTCTTTCTCGCCGGCAAGGCAGATGACACCTCTTCTTGACTGTGTGTCCAGATCCTGTGTGTATCCAATGACAGTACCGTCGTTGGCAATGCCGGTAGAGTAATAGAATGTAGAGCTGTTTACGTCAGGGCAGTCGAGAATCTCAATCTCCTCTGTGTCCACGTTGAAGCGAGCCATCTTCAGGCCAGACTCGATGTCTTTGTTCTGGATGTTCATGGCAATCCATTTGCCGTTGGCGCTTACGCATCCGCCCTCAAACCAAGCGTAAGGCTGAGCCTGATTAAGCTCGTAGCTTGCGTCGAGAAAGCGCTTGCTCGGAGTCTGTACAGAGTATGTCTTGCCGTCTCTGTTGCGTACCCAGAATATGAGCGGGTATGTTGAATAGTTGTCGATGGCACCGCCTACGATAAGCGAACCGTCATTGCTGATATAGTTGGCCATAAAGCCTCCGGTCTCGAAGCCGAGCCATTCGTCTGTAGGAGTGGGAAGATCCGCCTTCTCACCGTTTACGTATACGTAAGGCTTCTGCTCGTATGCGGCGTCGTATGTTACGCCGCACTGGTATGCTCCGTCAGGAGTAGTCCACTTTGCGATGGCGTTTTCTTCTTCTGCGTTCTCAAAGATAGCTGTATACTTGCCAGTGGCGAAGTCGAAGTCAGCGGCTTTGCCCAAGATGCAACCAGCACCAACACCCTCGTTTGTTACAGAATAAATCTGAGCCTTGTCGTTATCCGTAGCTTCGTTGGTGCCAAGGTTAGGCGAAACGAAGTACTTAATCTGGCCTTCCTTTGTGTCATAGATGAAGCCGCGTCCTTCAGTGTCGCATCCGCCGATGTAGCGACCGTTCTCCGAAATACATCCACCCATCATCAGAGCGTTATCGGTGTAGGGCACGTAGCTGAGTTTCTGTGCGGAAGCGCCGCAGCAAGCAGCCATTACAAAAGCTGCAGAAAGTAAAATTTTCTTCATGTGTTTATACCTATTAAAGTTTGTAATTCATCTTTACGATGCGCAAAGTTACATATAATAAATGAGAAAACGGAGGTGTTGGCTGCAATTTATTGTTTTTTATACACTATATGGTAATAATGTGGAATATTTATGCACGTTTTCGCTAACAATTCTTAATCTCTAATTTCTAACTTCTGATTCGGGCGTCTCCTGTTCTTCCTTCGGCATGTGTCCGGCTGACATGCTGAATTCGCATCCGCAGTAGCGCTGGTTATAGAAATTCCATTCCTTTATGAGGCAAGCCCTGCGTTCGCTGAGTCCGCCCTTGCGCCAGTTCTGGTCCCACCATATCACGTCATCGTAAGCCTCTGCTGCGGCTGTTCCTGCCTCGTTTATCTGCTCCAAGCTCTTCCATCGTGATGAAGCCAAGGTAGTGGTTATCACGCTGTAGCCGTGCTTGTGGGCGTATTCCGCTGTCTTCTTCAAGCGCATTCGGAAGCATTTCAGGCATCTTCCTCCGCGTTCGGGTTCTGCTTCCAGTCCTTTCACGTGGCACAGCCAGTCCTCATGATCGTATTCCGCCTCCACCATCTCCAGTCCGAGTTCCTTGGCGTAACGCTGACATTCGTCTCGACGGATAAGATACTCGCTTTCGGGATAGATATTGGGGTTACAGTAATATATTGTGGGCGTTATGCCGTGCTGCATCATACATTCCACAATGGCGGAGGAGCAGGGTGCGCAGCAGGCATGCAGCAACACCTTTGTCGACCCGTCGGGCACCGTTATCTCGAATTTCTTTTTCATGTTTCTGTTTTTTTATATAATTTTGTAGGCACATTAATTCTTTAAACTCATTCCTGACTATTATGCCAATCGTAAATATCACATCCCTGACCCATCCCGGAGTTGAAGTTTTCAGCTCTCTGACCGAACCACAGTTGCGCAACAGCCTCGGCAAGGACCGCGGGCTCTTCATAGCTGAGAGTCCCAAGGTCATTGATGTGGCGCTGCGTTCGGGTTATGAGCCGGTGTCGCTGATGTGTGAGCGCCGTCACGTAGAGGGCGACGCACGTGCCATCATAGAACGTTGCGGCGACATCCCCGTGTTTGTCGGCGACCGCAATCTGCTTGCTTCTCTTACAGGTTATGCTCTTACGCGTGGCGTGCTTTGCGCCATGCGCCGTCGTCCGTGTCCTTCTATTGCTGACATCTGCGGCGATGCCCATCGTGTAGTGGTCATCAACGGCGTTGTGGACACCACCAACATCGGAGCCATCTTCCGTTCTGCTGCGGCTCTCGGCATTGACGCCGTACTGCTGACGCGCAATTCCTGCGATCCTCTCAACCGCCGTTCCATCCGCGTTTCGATGGGCTCCGTCTTCCTCGTGCCCTGGGCATGGACAGACAGTCCCGAGGCTGACCTTAGTCCGCTCGGCTTCAAGACGGTGGCAATGGCATTGACCGACAATTCTGTCAGCATCGATGACGCCAAGCTATGCGCCGAGGACCGTCTCGCCATTGTTATGGGAACGGAAGGCGACGGTCTGCCGCAGGAAGCCATCGACGCCGCCGACTATGTAGCCCGCATCCCCATGTCGCATCAGGTGGACTCGCTAAATGTAGCCGCCGCTGCAGCTGTAGCGTTCTGGCAGTTGAGAAAACGCTTCGCGAATTAGGAATTTTGAATTAGGAATTTTGAATTGTGCGCCAAGGCGCATTGTGAATTGTTCAGTTGTGATTTTTAAATTCAAAATTCAAAAATCTTTCACTTCCTCCACGCCACTAACAAGCGAGTCGGTGCCGTTGAGCAGATAGAACCTTACTCTTACCACTCTGCCGAAGTCGGCGCTACCCTTTACTTTTACGTGTCTGGTCTTGCCGTACACCAGTGTGTCGCGTTTGGAAGGGTAGGAGACGAGTTGCAGGAACTGTCTGTTCGATCCGTCTCCGACGTAATAGATGTCGGCGCTGTCCTTTACGATGGCAGCAGCCTTTGCCGCAGTGTGTCTGCGTTTCGCCGCCGTTATGGTGGTGTCCTCCGGCTCAAACACCGATGCCGCCACCGTATCGCCGTCCTCGTACGACTTGGCGAACCTGCATCCCGTCATTGCCGATGCCATGAAAAGGATGGCAAGCAAAGGCACAATAAATAATATCTTCTTCATTTCTTTATATTTTAAACGCTTCTTCTTTTTTTAATATAATTCTGCTTGAGAATGATTCGCCCACAGATTACGCGGATTTTCACAGATGCATCTTGAGATTATTCTCCCACGGATTCCACGGATTTTCACAGATTTTGATTACTTTGAGATTAATATTCGTGTAATTATAGAGATTTGTGTTCTCCTTCGCACCCAATATCCGTGTTAATCTGCGATATCTGTGGGAGATTCCCTCTGCAGCTTGAGATTAATTCTCCCACAGATTTCACAGATTTTCACAGATTTTTATATCCCAGAATCCGTGTTCATCCGCGCTATCTGTGGAAAACTTCCCCGCACCCAATATCCGTGTTAATCTGCGATATCTGTGGGAGATTTCCTCTGCTGCTTGAGATTTATTCTCCTACTGATTCCACAGATTTTCACAGATTTTGTATATTCCAATATCCGTGCTCCTCTGTGCTATCTGTGGGAAACACCTTCGCACCCAATATCTGTGTTCATCTGTGCTATCTGTGGGAGATTTCCTCTGCTACTTGAGATTTATTCTCCCACGGATTCCACAGATTTTCACAGATTTTATATATCCCAGTATCCGTGCTCATCTGTGCTATCTGTGGGAAACACCTTCGCACCCAATATCCGTGTTCATTTGTGCTATCTGTGGGGGATTCCTTCGCACCCTGACATATGTTGGAGATAGCCTCTGCTGCTTGAGATTTATTCTCCCACGGATTCCACAGATTTCACAGATTTTATATATCCTACGTGCTATCTGTGAGGGATTCATTTTTAAGATGTATATGTGGGAACCTGACGAAATCAATAGCCATTGACTTTTCTAACGATACTATCATTAATGTTATCTGTATTGAAATTAAAAGGATACCGACATGCTTTTGGGCGAGGCGAAGATAAGTAAGCAATTGCTTATGATGTACTGGTTTTAAATCTTCTACTGACTTCAACTCTATTATGACTGAGTTCTCTACAAGAATATCCATACGATAATCCACAGGAAGAACAGTACCATCGTAAACAACATCAATCTTTACCTGTTGACCTACATTCAAACCCTCTTTCCGTAATTGATAACATAAAGCTGCCTCATATACGGATTCAAGTAGTCCTGGTCCCAATGTGTTATACACCTTATATATAGCACCACGTATCTTAAAGGTTATATCATTCTCTTTCATCATGTGTATCTTGGAAAGGTTCTTTATTGATTTTTGCAAGCATCATTTGTGGGAGATTTCCTCTGCTGCTTGAGATTTATTCTCCCACGGATTCCACAGATATTCACAGATTTTATATATCCCAGAATCCGTGTTCATCTGTGCTATCTGTGGGAGATTCTTTCGCACCCAATATCTGTGTTAATCTGCGATATCTGTGGGAGCCACCCTCTGCTGCTTGAGATTTATTCTCCCACAGATTCCACAGATTTCACAGATTTTATATATCCCTGTATCCGTGTTCATTTGTGCTATCTGTGGGAAACTCCTTCGCCCCCGATATCCGTGTTCATCTGCGATATCTGTGGGAGCCATCCTCTGCATCTTAAGATTATTCTCCCACAGATTCCACGGATTTTCACAGATGCATCTTGAGATTGTTCTCCCACAGATTCCACTGATATTCACAGATTTTATATATCCCAGAATCCGTGTTCATCTGTGCTATCTGTGGGAGATTCTTTCGCACCCAATATCTGTGTTAATCTGCGATATCTGTGGGAGCCACCCTCTGCTGCTTGAGATTTATTCTCCCACGGATTCCACAGATTTTCACAGATTTTATATATTCCAATATCCGTGTTCCTCTGTGCTATCAGTGGGAGATTCCTTCTCACGATGATGAGAAGCTCTTATTCCTTCATCGACAGCGAGATGCGGCCTCTGCGCTGATCCACTTCCGTCACTCTCACCACCACGTGCTGGTGTAGCTTCACCACGTCGTTCGGGTCCTTCACGTAGCGGTCGGCGAGTTGTGAGATGTGCACCAGTCCGTCGTGATGAACACCTACGTCCACGAAGCAACCGAATGCCGTTATGTTGGTGACGATGCCGGGGAGGAGCATTCCCACCTGCAGGTCAGCCACCTCATGCACACGCGGGTCGAACTCGAAAGCCTCCACCTCCTGTCGCGGGTCGCGTCCAGGGCGCTTCAGCTCCGCCATGATGTCCGTCAGCGTTGGCATACCCACCGAGTCGCTGACGTATTGGTCCAGACGGATGGTCTTCTGCATCTCCTTGTTGTCTATCAGCTCGCGCACCGTGCAACCCTTGTCTGCTGCCATGCGCTTCACGATGTCATAGCTCTCAGGGTGCACGGCGCTGTCGTCAAGCGGATTGCGTGCTCCCGGTATGCGGAGGAATCCGGCACATTGCACGAACGCCACCGGTCCGAGGCGCGGCACCTTCTTCAGCTCTGCACGCGAATGGAACGCACCGTTCTTTTCACGATATTCCACGATGTTCTTTGCCGTTGTGGCGTTCAGACCGCTCACATACATCAGCAGGTGACGGCTTGCCGTATTGAGGTTTACGCCCACCGTGTTGACGCACGACTCCACCACCATGTCCAGGCTCTTCTTCAGCTCGCTCTGGTCCACGTCGTGCTGGTACTGTCCCACGCCGATGCTCTTCGGGTCGATCTTCACAAGCTCCGCCAGCGGATCCATCAGACGTCTGCCTATCGACACCGCGCCGCGCACCGTGACGTCCTTGTCAGGAAACTCCTCACGTGCAGCCTCCGAAGCCGAGTATACCGAAGCGCCGTCCTCGCTTACCACGAAAGTCTTAATATCTTCATTCAGCCCTATCGACTTGAGGAACGCCGATGTTTCACGGCTTGCCGTACCGTTGCCCACGGCAATGGCCTCAATGTCGTAACGCTTCACCATGTCGCTCACCTGACGAGCCGCCTTCTCGCGTTCGTTCTTCGGCGGGTGCGGATAGATGGCTTCGAAGTGGAGTAGGGTGCCCTGACTGTCCAGACACACCACCTTACATCCCGTGCGGAATCCGGGGTCAACACCCATCACGCGCTTCTGTCCGAGAGGAGCTGCCAGCAGCAGCTGACGCAGGTTCTCCGCAAAGACGCTGATGGCAGCAGCCTCTGCTGTTTGCTTGCTCGAGAGCGCAAACTCCGTCTCCACGGAAGGCTTGAGCAGGCGCTTGAAGGCGTCGTCGGCAGCTTCACCCACCAGTCGGCTACACTCTCCGCGTCCCAGCACATACTGGCGTCTTACCTTCTCCTTGCAAGCGTCGTCGTCAGCCGAGATGCTCACGCGCAGAAAGCCTTCCTTCTCGCCACGGCGCATAGCCAGCAGGCGGTGCGACGAGCAATGGCGCAGAGGCTCAGAGAAGTCGAAGTAGTCGCTGTATTTCTGCGCACCTTCCTCTTCCGCCTTCGTCTTCACCACCTTCGACGTGATGACCGCCTCGCGCTTAAACACTCCGCGCACGGCACGTCTCACCTTCTCGTCCTCATTGATGGTTTCGGCTATGATATATTTGGCACCCTGCAAGGCATCCGCCGCCGACTTTACGTCACCCTTGACGAAGCGTTTCGCCTTACCCTCCGGGTCGTTCTCGTGCTGTAGGAGTATGAGTTGCGCCAGCGGTTCCAGTCCCTGCTGACGAGCGATGTCCGCCTTCGTGCGTCGTTTGGGCTTGTAAGGCAGATAGATGTCCTCCAGCTCCGACATGTTCCAGCATTGGTCAATGCGTCGGCGCAGCTCGTCAGTCATCTTTCCGAGGTCCTCAATAGTGGCTATGATGGTCTGCTTACGCTTCTCGATGTCCATCAGCTTCTCCCTCATCAGGGCGATGTCCGACACCTGCACCTCGTCCAGTCCTCCCGTCCGCTCCTTGCGGTAACGGCTGATAAACGGAATGGTGCAGTTCTCTTCCAGTAGTTCCAGGGTGTTCTCCACGCCGCGCTCAGGAAGCGAGAGGGCGTCAGCAATTATCTTAGTAAAAATATTCATCTTCTTTGTTATTGTCTGTAAACTCTAAAAAAATGCAGACGTAAAATTACAACAATTCTTTTAAAACTCCAAGGAAGACGGAAGGAATTGGGAGAATTCATGTCTTCCTGTCAAAAAAACGTCTTTATGTCTGCCATGCAAATATCGTACAAAAGAGTAAAAACATGTTACAAAATAAAAATCAATTCTAGAGAATCAAAAAGCTGTTTTTATGGTGTTT
>OLFZ01000317.1_pt1 | contig 55573 bp, 25 predicted proteins | sample 1604861 | NCBI WGS metagenome assembly OLFZ01 (sample SAMEA3888895, study PRJEB22519) | human gut metagenome | biome: human gut; feature: human-associated habitat; material: faeces | place: Denmark | collected 2011 | reverse complement strand
TTCTTGAGGCCACCCGGACGATAGTCCGTGGCCGTCAGCCGCGCAGCGGCCTTATATGTTTCTTATGTAAACTTCTGTTCTTATGTTTCCCGCGGTAAGCGGCTAACACGAACGCGATATCTTCTGTTCTTATGTCCTTCTGTTCTTATGTTTTCCGCGTTAGCGGTTAGCGCTTGAGTTGCACCGACGCGGGACGCGTCGCCCCCATTAGAGGTAGCGTTTGTGTACCCCCCCCTATAAAGTGAAAAGTGACGTTTTTGCCTGCATCTTACACTTTTTGCCTGCACTGCGCTGATTATCAGCGCGTTACAGAGTGTAGGTAAAACTGCACACTACCTACACACTATCTGCACACCACCTACACACTACCCACACGCTCTATGTGCATCTTGCACACCCCCCTACACTGACAGCACGGCACTTGCCTGCACCCAACATATTGGCACCTGTGCCAGCGCGTTGTAACGCTTGCGGCAGGTAGAAATATCAGTTGTTCCGACTGGTAATTCTACCTGCCGCAAGCGTTTTTGCTGCCCATTGTTGTCGAAAAAACAATCTGTGCAAGGCGTGAACAACAGCCGTGCAGGCAGTACAGAGGGTGTGTAGGTAGTGTGCAGGCAGTGTGTAGGTAGTGTGCAGCGTAACCTACACTCCGTAACGCGCTGAAAATCAATGCAGTGCAGGCAAAAAGTGTAAGATGTAGGTAAAAAGCGTGTAAACGTGCTGATGAGGGGCGCAAAGTGCAAAAATGGCCCATTTCATCGCAGAAATGCCCCATTTCATCGCAAAAACGGCCTTTCCGGTGCAAAAAACGGGTAAAGTGTCCGATTGGTACCAATCGGACAACTACTTATGAGCAATCGGACAACAAGACAGGGCAATCGTTTGCATCGAAACGATGGCAATACTTAAATTTGTAAACAAATTCACTAATTTCATAAACATTTATCATTATGCACACACACTTTACACGATTACCTCATCAGCGGGTAGCGAAGAAAGTGCCTCCTCCGCCCCTATTGGGACGGTGGCTGCTCATGTTGGGCGTGTTGCTCATGACCTGGGGTCTTGTGCCGCAGGTGGTGAGGGCAAATACCGACCCCAAAGATGTAGCCAAGACAATATGTCTTGACAACATAGCCATGAGCGAGGCACGTCCGTACATCGAATTCCATTACATGGACTACGACAAGGATAACACCAAGCCTGATGCCATGCGCAGAATCAGAATATATGTGAAGGAATTCATTGAGTACAGAACTGTCGATGGGAATAAACACGTCCCCTTTTACAATGACATATTGGTGGGCGAAATGCCTCGTTGTCATGACAAGCTTGTGCGTCACAACGAGGCGTATGGCCGCCTTACCATCGTAAAGGCTGTGTACAATGGCAAAAAGCGCACTGTCTACGCCCGTTTTTACCCTTCAAAGAGCATGCTCGAGGGTGAAGGCACTTCTGACGGCAAGGGCAAGTTGGGTGGCATCAGGTTTGTGGGTTGTTGGGACAACAACGACAATGGCGACGACCCCGACAACATAGACGAGTTCATGAGTTTCACTGCCGGCTCGTCCATCAGCGAGCCCCAAACAAACAAGGGCAGTTTTGAGCGCAATGCCGCAGGCGAAATCACGTTCAGTGCTTCGGGGCTGCCGAAGAAGAAAGACTGGGATTTTGCGCCCACCTACTATTTCAACAATTCGAGTTCGTATACTTCCCTCAAGTATGGCTCGGTATATGCGGCCAACAATGCCACCAGCGTGACCAAGAAACTCGAAGGCACGTTCAGCAACCGCGATGCCGTCACCATCTACTATTGGGGCGCATGGAGTACCACGATGAATATTGGCATGGGTAGTGTGGTAGATCCCATCTACGACCACAATAACAGTGTGTTCCAGCGTTACAACAACGGCACCATTTGGTCAGTTACCGTGCCCGGTTGCCCGTACCCGGGCAATTTGAGTGCAGAACCCGACCAGTGGACTAAAACCGTGAAGCTGACTTGGAACACCAAGGGCGACACCCAATTGAGCAGCAAGAATGACAAGTGGTTGGTGTACCGCTACAAGCAAGGCGAGTCGGTAAGTTCGGCCAAACTCATCGCTACCGTTGACTATAACACCAACAACTGCGAGGTGGGAGTGCCGGACTTCGAAACCGAATATGTGTATATCGTTACCTATAAAAAGGACGGGTGGAAGGAAGGCATAGTAGACGACCTCAAGGCCACTGTGTCGGTCAATATAGTGCCGTCGTTCGTATTTAACAAGGTTGACACCCGTTCTGAAGAGCAGAGTGTGGTGGTAACCTGGAGCTATGGCGCTTTCAGAAACAGCGAGCAGAGTTTCCTTGTGTACAGCCGTTTGGCCGGCACAACCCAGTGGAGCAACCCCGTGAGCGTGCCCCGCACCGATGTGAAAGCCACCTCGGGCGAATACGAGTATACCGGCATCAAGAATGTGTGCGACAGTTACGAGTTCAAGGTGGTGCTGAAAGCCTTGGGCAAGACCTTTGAGTCGCCCGTCACCGTAGGCTCCGTCAGCGGCAGCAGCCGAGTGACATCGTTAAACGTGAGCAAGGGCCTGTACAGCAACAGTGTCAAGCTCACCTGGAATGCCCAGCAAATATCTGAGGGCAACACCCGTTATGTGGTGGCACGCCGTATGCTTGGCAGCAAGGGCAACTGGAGCGACATACACACCGTGTCGGGCACCTCAGAGATGTACACCTTCGACGACAACAATGTGGCCCCCGGCCAATACTACGAATACCGCGTGTTGTCGTACATCAACTGTAATGGCAACAGCACCCAGACCGCCGATGTAACCGACGACGGCTTTTGCCAGGCCACCGGCACCATAGCCGGCCGCATAGCCTATGGCACAGGTACGGCCGTTGAGGGCGCGCGCGTCAATTTGGTGCAGGCCAAGGACGATGCCGAGGCCAAATCGCAGTTCTACTCATTGCGTGTAGACAATGTGGGCGGTGGCCTTGTGCTGCCCCTCAACGTAGATGAGGCCAAGGCCCTGTATATAGACAGTGTGCCCCTCACCATGCAGGCATGGTTCCGCCTCGACGACAACATCAAGGAGTCGGGCAATGCAACCAATTATGCAACGCCCATGCTGATTGACGCTTGGGGCAACTTCTCACTGTATGGCAAGCGCACCAACAGCGGTACTTACCAGCTGACGCTGCGCCTGCCCACACCCGAACTCGATGGGTGGGCCGACACGCCCACCACGGTGGTGGTCGAGCCCAACAACTATTATGCTATAGCCCTGTCAACCGACGGCGCCGCCAACTGGACCCTGCGCGCCATCGACGCCAAGGGCAAAATGCAGAAGTTTGAAACCAAGGCCACGGGCATGCCCAAGGAAAACAGCAAGAAGCTTTACAACCTGGTCATCGGTAGCAATGTGGAGAATGCGGCAGATTACAACTTCGTCGGCTACATCGACGAGGTGCGCGTGTGGAACAAAGCGCTTGCCGATGCCGAGTTGACAGCCACCTACGACCACCAGCTCTCGGGCGACGAGAAAAAGCTCTATCTGTACTGGCCGCTCGACGAGGGTATTACCAACCAGACCACCGCTTACGACTATAGCAAGACCGGCGGCGTGGCCAATGGCCATCACGGCACCATCAAGTCGTCGAACAGCATCAGCACCATTGTGCCCCCCGACGATGCCTTCAGCATTTACGGCCGCACTGATGACGAGGGCAACTATGTGATAAAAGGTGTGCCATTTACCGGCAGCGGCACCAACTACTCGGTTGTGCCAAGCAAGGGCATACACAGCTTTACACCACAGAAGCTCTCGCGCTACGTCAGCCAGAACTCACTCAACCACAATGGCGTTGACTTTGAGGATACCTCAAGCTTCCCCGTCACTGGCCAGGTGCTGTACGAAGGCACCACCTATCCGGTGGAGGGTTGCAACTTCTACGTAGACGGCAACATCTGCTATAAGGACGGCGAGCCCATCATCAGCGACAGCGAGGGCCGCTTCACCATCAGTGTGCCCATTGGCGACCACTTTATACAGATAAAGAAGCAGGGCCACGAGTTTGCCTCGTCAGGCCGTTTCCCCGCCGACGATAAGGGCGTTGGCACACGCTACACCTTTGTGAAGGAAGAGGCGGTGAGCTTTACTGATGTGACCAAAGTTGTAATAGCCGGCCGTGTGGCAGGTGGCAACGTTGAAAAGCGCAAGCCTCTTGGCTTGGCACAGAGCAAGGCCAACATTGGCCAGGCCGTGATAAAGCTCAGCGCAGGCGATGCCTACCGCATGAATGTGGTGCGCAAGGACAATGGTGGCGCCTATACCTACGAAAATGCCACCGACGCCCGCAGCTATGAAGCAGCAAGCAGCCAGGTGAAAAGCACCGCCCAGGTAGGTGGCGGCGATGACGAGGCCGTAAAGACCATCACCATCACCACCGACCCCGCCACAGGCGAGTTTGCCGCCCTGATGCCCCCCGTGCAGTACAAGGTGACCAGTGTCGAGGTGCCGTCAAATGCCGAAATTGTGTTCGACCGCGCCACCATTCCCAACATCGACGCCACCAATCCGCTGATTGTCAGGACCGACTCCGTCACCACCGACGAGGGCACAGTGCAACGCTTCGACTATGTGGCATCGCTCAACTTGGCCCACCGCGTGGAGCCTACATTCGATGTCAAGCAGAAGGGCGCCCCGGCCTTTGGCGACTCCATCTTCAATTACGTGACAGTCAGCGACCCCAAGGGCCAGGAAGTGCCGCTCTACACCACCGACGAGCAGGGCACAGTGACCTATGCCATGGGTGCCCCGGTGTTCACCCAGTTGCGCAACTACACCTTCACCCTCGACGGCTACGAGCAGTACGTCAACCAGGACGATGCTCAAAATCCCGTCACCGACCGTGTGCCGTTGCAGCAGTCGACTGTTACCATCACCAACCAGTTTGCTGCCGGACAGGTGGTGAACTTTGAAGGTGCCGACGCCGGCAAGTTTCAGGACGAGGATAACTTGGCCACCAACCAGCTGCAGCTCGACTCGCTCGGCCATGCCGAATACACCTTTATGGCAGGTTTCCCCAACATCACAGAACCGTATACCCTGGGGCTTAACATGGTGTTCGACGTGAATGGCGCACACAAGGAGTGGAGCGGCAACGGCAGCTTCAAGGCCATTGTACTTGGCGAACTGCCGTCGGGCAACAACTTTGTGACATCAGGCCCCGACAAGGTGCTCATGGTGCTGCGCGACCCCCCGGGTTCAAACTCAAGCGCCTATTATGAGACAGCCACCTCTGTGACCGAAAGCACCTCGTATGCCGGTTCGTTTGTAAGCTACAACGAAGTGACCACCCTCACCAAGTTCGGTTTCCAGGCCGCCACATATGTGGGCGCGGGTGCAGGTGTCATAACCGCAGCGTCGACCAAGCTCGACCTTGAAGTGGGTGCCGTGGCCAACGTCGACATCACCGACAGCCAGAAATGCTCTATCACCACCACTACGACCAACCGCGTGAGCACGTCTGACTCGGAGAACTATGTGGGCGCCAACGGCGACGTGTTTATAGGCACCGCCACCAACATTTTGTTTGGCAATGCCCGCAGCGTGGACATACGTCCCGACGGCAAGGGCGGCTTTGGCGTGACCCGCGAGGACGTTATTTCAACCGGTATGGAGTTTAGCACAGGGTTCAACTACTCGCAGCACTATGTGGAGCACACCCTGCTGCCCAACCTCGAGAGCATGCGCAACAGTTTGCTGCACGACCCCTCAGAGGGCATTACCAGCAACACGACCGATGAGGTGGTGTATGTGTCGAAGGTGAGCAAGGACGACCCGCGCTTTGGTTCGAACAACAACGACAAGGACGTGTGGGGCGCTGCCGCCGTGCCGGGCGACAAGCTCGACGGTCCGAGCTACACCATGATGCTCCCCGCCAATCTCCCCGACACCATAGCTTTTGAGGACAAGGTGAAGTGGTACAACTCGCAGATGGCACTTTGGACACAGACCCTGGCCGACAACGAGAAGGCTAAGATTGAAGCCAAGAACAGCCGCACAGAGTACTTCATAAGCAACTACTCGTTCGACGCCGGTGCCGCTATTGAGAACTCAGTAAGCACCATCGAGGCCAAGAGCCACGAAACCAGCGAGGAGTTTGAGGTGATGGTAGTGTTCGGTTTGGCCCACGGATTTGACGTAAACGGCACAGGTGTCGACGGCTCGTTTAAGACCAACACAGGCACCCGCAACACCTTTGTGCAAGGCTCAAGCTCGGAGAATGCCAATACCATTGGCTATACGCTCAAGGAGTATGGCTACGATGCCCTGTCGGTAGACGTGTTCAATGCCCCCGACGGTTTCGGCCCCATCTTCGTAACCCGTGGCGGACAAACAAGCTGCCCCTATGAGGACAAGTATGTGAGCAAGTACTATGAGCCTGGCACCGAGATATCGGCCGCTACCATGCAGATAGAAGTGCCCAAACTCAATGTGGAGAATAACTATGCCACCGATGTGCCCTCAGGCGGTACCGCCAACTATACCCTGCTCATGCAGAACGACAGCGAGACGGGTGTGGACGTGTGGTACCAGCTCTCTGTGCTCGACGAAACCAACCTCAATGGCGCCAAACTCAGCATCGACGGCCAGGTACTGACCAATGGCCGCGTGTTCCTGGTGCCGGCTGGCAAAACCCTGCGCAAGCAGCTGCAACTCACACAAACCGACCAGAGTGTGCTGGAATACGACAACATCAAGCTCACCCTGCGCTCGCAGTGTCAGGGCGATCCCACAGGGTCATTCCCGGTAATAGCCGACACCGTGGCCATTTCGGCCCAGTTTGTGCCCAGCTGTTCCGACATCATGCTCAGCGTGCCCGACCGCGTGGTGAACCACAACACCGGCAGCCAGCTCAAGATGGTGGTAAGCCGCTACGACCGCAACTTCCGCTCGTTCAAGGGCTTCCGCATTCAGTACAAGGGTGCCCGCGATGTAGACTGGCAGTTGGCCAAGGAGTTTGTCAACGATGAGGCCGACCTTACCGACAACAACCAGCTTATCAGCGGTGCATCGACCACCTATGTGCTCGACATGGGCAACAACGCACTCTTCCCCGATCAGACCTACGAACTGCGCGCCATCACCATGTGCGACTTTGGCAGTGGTGAGGTGAACAATGAGAGTGAGACCATTGAAGTGGTGAAAGACGTGGCGCGCCCGAAACTGTTGGGCAACCCGTCGCCCGCCAACGGTGTGCTCACCCCCGACGGTGAAGTGTCAATCACCTTCAACGAGGACATCAAGGCATCAAGCCTTATCAGAACCGAAAACTTTGTGGTGACCAGCAAGCTCAACGGCTCGAAGGTTGACCACGATGTGGCCCTGCAACTCACAGGTGCCGAGGGTGCACAAACCGAGGCCGACATCGACTTGGCCGCACGTCCGTTCGCCCTTAACATGTGGCTCAACTACACTGGCGCCGGCCAGATACTGAGCCATGGCGCAGCAGCTACCAAGTTTACCCTGTCGGTTGACGACGAGGGTCACCTCACGGCCGATGTGGCCGGCACCAAGGTGACGTCGGAAGGCACACTGCCCAAGGACAAGTGGACCTACCTCGCGCTCAGCTATGCGCCCGCCAGCCAGGGCGGCACACTCACTGCCGACTGTGCTTACGATGACACCGACGCCAGTCTGTTTGCATCGCAGCCCGTGCCCGCCTACAACGGCAATGGCCCGCTGCGCATAGGTGGCGGAATGAAGGGCGCCATGCAGGAACTCACCCTGTGGAACACTGCCCGCTCATACGCCGAGGCCAAGGCCGACATGTACACTACCAAGCAGGCCAACACTGCCGACATAGCCGGCTACTGGCCGCTCAACGAGGGCACTGGCACTACAGCCAACGATGTGGCCCGCTCGCGCCACATCACGCTGCCTGCCGCCTCGTGGTATATGGCTACGCCCAACAAGGCTGTCAGCCTGAACGGTACAACCGATTATGCTGCCATTGACCTGACCTCATGCTCACCCGCCACCGACGAGGATTATGCCCTCGAGCTGTGGTTTAAGGGCAGCAAGCCCGAGGCAGGCAAGCAGGCCACGCTCTTCAGCACCCATGCCGATGGCGTGATGGCTGCTTTCAATGCCCAAGGCCAGTTGCAACTGAGCCAGAACGACCAGATGCTGGCCACTGGCACAGCCGACTGCCTTGACAACCAATGGCACCACTTTGCACTGAACGTGCTGCACGACGGCACGGCAGCCGTCTATGTTGACGGCAACAATGTGGCACAGTTTACACCCAGTGCCCCGCTCCGCTTGCAGAGCGACAGCCTGATGCTTGGCGTGATGCGCCGCGCACAGACTGCGGGGGCTGCCGACTTTGTGTACAGCAACCACTTCAACGGTCAGCTTGACGAGCTCCGCCTGTGGAATGCCCGCCTTACTGCCGATGTGCTGCGCGCCGCACGCTTGCAGCGCCTCGAAGGCACCGAGAGCGGACTGGTGGCTTACTATCCGTTTGAGAAGATACAGCTCAACCAGTACAGTCAGGCCGAAGTGGTGGCCGACATGGCCGACCATGCCACTACCACGCTGCCCAAGCCGCACGAGGCCAAGCTCTATGGCTCGGCTGCCATTGGCGATGAGGCTCCCGGCTTGAAGGCTGCTCCCAAGCTCAGCAATGTGGCATTCAACTTTACCGCATCGGAGCGCAAGGTGGTTATCACCCTTAACGAATCGGCCGCTGCGCTCGAGGGTTGCACCGTCAACTTTACGCTGCGTGGCATACGCGATGTGAACAACAACTTGGCCGACCCCATCAGCTGGACGGCCTATGTGCAGCAGAACCAGTTGCTCTGGGGCGACAGCCAGCTGACGCTTGCCAAGCAACAGGCCGACAAACTTACCACCGAGGTTGAGATTGTGAACAACAGCAGTGCCGCCGAGGCATGGACTATCAGCGGATTGCCCTCATGGCTCAAGCTCAATACCGAGAGCGGACAGCTCAAGCCCCTTGGCACAGCCAAGTTGCGCCTGACAGTGCCCGCGTCGGTGGCAGCAGGCCGCTATGAGGCGACGCTCTACCTCACTGGCAGCCTGGGTGTGGCACAGCCGCTGCACGTGCAGCTCACTGTGACAGGACAGCAGCCCGACTGGCGTGTTGATGCTGCTAAGTATGACATGAACATGAGCATGGTGGCCCAGTTGCAATTCAACGGTGTGCCGTCGGAGAATGGCGCCGACCTTGTGGCAGCATTCAATGCCAAGGGCACTTGTGTGGGTGTGGCTTCGCCCGTCTACAACAAGCGCTACGACTGCTACTTTGCCATGCTTACCATTTATGGCAACTCCGACGAGCCGGGCTCACCTGTGAGCTTCAAGGCATGGCATGCCGCCACGGGCAAGGTACACCCGGTGGTTGCAACCGCTGACAAGGTGACCTTCAGCGCCAATGCTGTGTACGGCAGCGTAACGAAGCCGTATGTGCTTAATGCTACCAACGCCGTAGAGCAGCAGTTCAGTCTGCATCAGGGCTGGCAGTGGCTGTCGTTCAGCGTGACGCCAGTTGATGCCACCGTGGCCGGCACTTTTGCCCCTGTGGCTGCAACAGCCCGCATGCTCAAGAACCAGACGCAGTTTGCAGTGCCCGCTGCCGACAGTCTGGCTTGGACGGGTGGTCTTGACAAGCTCAGTGTGAAGGAAATGTACATGCTCTATATGGAGCAGCCCGCTGACTTCAGCGTGAAGGGCGAGCAGGTGAATACTGCCACCACGCCTGTTACACTGAACAAGGGCTGGACATGGCTCGGCTACACGCCCATTTACGCCGCATCGCCGCTCTATGCCCTGGCACCTGCGGCACCCGTTACGGGTGATATTGTGAAGGGCCAGAACGGATTTGCCATGTATCAGGACTATGAGTGGATAGGTTCGCTCGAGGTTATGGAACCCGGACAGGGCTACATATACTTCAGCGCAGCTGATGACAGCCGCCAGTTTGGTTATCCTACTGCCGCTCCTGCCAGCAAGGCGCGCCGCAAGGTGGCCAATGATGGCGAGGTGTACGGTGGCAAGGCTGCCAATAGTGACGAGGTGCAATCGGCCTTCCCGCCTGTTGACCGCCATGCTTATCCCAACAATATGACGGTTATAGCACGCATCACGCAAGGCGGCCAACCCGTAAGTGGTGCCGAGATAGGCGTGTTTGCTGACGACGAGTGCCGTGGTACATCGGTCGAAATTGATGGCTTGTATTTCATAACCATCAGTGGCGATGGCAATGGACCGCAACTTGATGTGCGTGTGGCACACAATGGTCAGGTGCGTTCAACCAACGCTGCTCTGACTTATGTTGACAATGCCATGATTGGCACGCTCAACGAGCCGTTTGCCATAGAGCTGCTCACTGCGACCGATGTGACAGATGCTGAGGCTCCTCAGGTGAACATTATGCCACGTCGCGTCAAGACGCACGTGACAGCAAGCACCAATGGTCCGGCCATGCGTCTTATCACCATTCACGCCACCAATGGCCAGCTGTTGTACATCAACCAGAACCCCGCACCCGACACGGAGCGCATTGACATGTCGCGCTATGCCGACGGTGTGTACTACATCACCGTACAGACGGCAGACGGCAAGAGCCATACTGCCAAGTTGATGAAGTAGGAACGAAATATTTATTAACCTGTTGACGGGTTGACGCGTAAGTATGCTATATTGGCAAACTTACCCGTTAACCCGTCAATTTGTTTGCTAATACCACCAATGTGTGCAGTAATCTGAATTATTGCTGTATGGTGAAGGGGCAAAAGTGCACGTTTAATGCTTTTGCCCTTACAGGGCGCAACTGTTCCAACACGTGATACCCAGGGTGTCGCTTCGCTTGCCCTGGGCTGAGTGCTCCATTGGCCTTTCAGGCCGCCCTTGCTAAAATCATTGTGGCCATTTCTATGCTCGTGGTTGAGAGGCTATGTTAGAACCAATGCACAGCCTCGTTACTAATTGTAGTGTTAGTAGAAGCGTGTGTGCAAGTGCGGGCTGAAAGCCCAATGGAACGCTCAGCCCAGGGCAAGCGAAGCGACACCCTGGGTATCACGTGTTGGGGCAGTTGCGCCCTGAAAGGGCAAAAGCATTAAATGTGCTTTTGGGAGTTTCAACGGGTAGCGATGCGGCAAAATAATCACCAAAGGGCGGGTTATTGAAGCATAAAGCCTTGTTACTGATAAAAAATGAGTAATTTTGCAAGCTACATTCACAAACAAAACATAACGCTACATGTCTGTCGAGATAAAGAAAGTAACAACCAAAAGCGAGCTCAAACGCTTCATACGCTTCAACTACGAGTTTTACAAGGACAACCCCTATTCGGTGCCCGACTTGTACGATGATATGCTCAACACCTTCTCACCCAAGAAGAATGCCGCCTTCGAGTTTTGTGAAGCCGACTACTTTCTGGCTCTGCGCGATGGTAAAATAGTGGGCCGCGTGGCTGCCATTATCAACCGTCGTGCCAACGAGACGTGGAACCGCAAGACGGTACGCTTTGGCTGGATAGACTTTATTGACGACATGGAGGTGAGCACAGCCCTTATCGACACCGTAAAACAATGGGGCAAGGAGCGCGGCATGACCGAGATAGAAGGTCCCCTTGGCTTTACCGACATGGACGCTGAGGGTATGCTTGTGGAGGGTTTTGACCAGCTATCGACTATGGCCACCATCTACAACTATCCCTATTACCCGCAGCACATGGAACGCCTCGGGCTGAGCAAGAGTGCCGACTGGGTGGAGATGAAGATATATGTGCCCGATGCCATACCCGAAAAGCACCGCCGCATATCGGAGATTATAGCCAGGCGCTATAATCTGCATATCCGCAAGCTCAAGAGTAAGAAAGAGGTGCGACAGAGTGGGGTGGCACATGATATATTCCGCCTTATAAACGATGCCTATACACCACTGTTTGGCTACTCGCGCATGACCGAACGGCAGATAGACCAGTATGTCAAGATGTATGTGCCGGTGCTCGACCTGCGCATGGTGAGCATTGTGGAGAATGAGCAGAATGAGATAGTGGCCGTGGGCATATCGATGGCCTCGCTGTCGCGTGCACTGCAAAAGGCCAAGGGCCGCTTGTTGCCCTTTGGGTGGTACCACCTGCTTAAAGCCTTGATGTGGAAACGCCCCAAAGTGCTCGACTTGTTGCTCGTGGCTGTACGTCCTGACTACCAGGGCAAGGGTGTGAATGCACTGTTATTTACCGACCTTATTCCCGTTTACAAGGAATTGGGCTTTGAATATGCCGAGAGTAACCCCGAACTCGAAATGAACGAGAAGGTGCAGAACCAATGGCAGTATTTCAAAACGGAACAACACAAGCGCCGCCGCTGCTTCAAAGCGGACATTTGAAGCACAGGTTAACGGGTTGACGGGTTAACAGGTTAACGGGTCTGCCATAAACATAACAAGACAATGGAGAACGAGAATACTTCGACCGTCGTTTATGACGAGAGCAAAATACGACATCTTGAGGATACCGAGCACATACGTACGCGTCCCGGCATGTACATTGGTCGCTTGGGCGATGGCTCACATGCCGAAGATGGTATATATGTGCTGCTCAAGGAGAGTATAGACAATAGTATTGACGAGTTTAACGAGGGGTTTGGCAAACGCATTGAGGTGAACATACACGACAACCTCACTGCCGAAATACGCGACTATGGCCGTGGCATACCCCTTGGTGCCTTGGTAGATGCTGTGTCGAAACTCAACACGGGCGGCAAGTACGACACCGCTGTGTTTACCGCCTCGGTGGGTATGAATGGTGTGGGCTTGAAGGCTGTTAATGCCCTGTCGAGCCGCTTTATTGCACGCAGTGTGCGCGATGGCCAGATGCATGAGGCCATATTTGAGAAAGGTGTGCTCGTGAGCGACGAACAAGGCCCTTGCGAGGAGGAAAACGGCACTTACATATTTTTTGAGCCAGACAGCACGCTGTTTCAGCACTACCGATTCCACGGAGAGTTTGTTGAGAACATGCTCCGCAACTATACCTACCTCAACACCGGACTTGCCATCTTTTACAACGGGCGGCGCATATTGAGCCGCAACGGACTTGAGGACTTGCTCAACGACAACATGACTGCGCCGGGCCTGTACCCCATCGTACACCTGACAGGGCCAAACATCGATATAGCCTTTACCCACACCTCGCAGTATGGCGAGGAGTATTACTCGTTTGTTAACGGACAACATACCACCCAGGGCGGTACGCACCAAAGTGCCTTTAAGGAGCACATAGCCAAGGCCATAAAGGAATATTTCGGCAAGAACTACGATGTGCAGGACGTGCGCAACGGTTTGGTGGCCGCCATAGCCATACGTGTGATAGAGCCATTGTTTGAGAGTCAGACAAAAATCAAGCTCGGCTCGCTCACCATGGCCCCCGACAAGGACTCGAACGGGAAACCCTTCCCGCTGTCGGGCGTGAGCGTGAACAAGTTTGTGGGCGACTTTATAAAGGAGAATGTAGATAACTTCTTGCACAAGCACACCGATGTGGCCGAGGTTATCAAACAAAAGATAGAGGAGAGCGAGAAGGAGCGCAAGGCCATAGCCGGTGTGACCAAATTGGCACGCGAGCGCGCCAAAAAGGCCAACCTGCACAACCGCAAGTTGCGCGACTGCCGCATACACCTTAACGATCCCGCTCCAAAGTCGCGCAAAAAAAACGACGACGACCAAGAGGACCCGCGGCAAGAGTCGTCCATATTCATTACCGAGGGTGACTCGGCCAGCGGCTCTATAACCAAAACACGTAATGCGCAGACGCAAGCCGTGTTCTCGCTGCGCGGCAAACCGCTCAACTGTTACGGCCTGACCAAAAAGGTGGTGTACGAAAACGAGGAGTTCAACCTGTTGCAAGCAGCTCTCAACATAGAGGACGGACTCGACGGGCTGCGCTACAACAAGGTGATTGTGGCCACTGATGCCGATGTGGACGGTATGCACATCAGGCTGCTCATTATCACCTTCTTCCTGCAGTTCTTCCCCGACCTTATCAAGAAGGGTCACGTGTACATACTGCAAACGCCCCTCTTCCGCGTGCGTAACAAAAAGAAGAAGGTGCGCGGGGCAAACAAGCCCAAAACGGTGACCGATGCCAGCGCGGGGGCTGCCATACTGAAAAAGACGCAGGTGAGCGACCGCTCAGAGTATGAAACCATTTATTGCTACAGCGACGAGGAGCGTCTGGCAGCTATCGAAAAGCTCAGTCCGAACCCCGAAATAACCCGTTTCAAAGGTTTGGGCGAGATAGACCCCGACGAGTTCAAAAACTTTATAGGTCCCGACATGCGCCTCGACCCCGTTACGCTGCACAAGAGCGACAATGTGGGCAAATTGCTCGAGTACTATATGGGTAAAAACACCATGGAGCGCCAAGGCTTTATAATAGACAATCTGGTGGTTGAGGAAGACTTGGCCGACGAAGATACCAACGACTTATGAAAGTAGCTATATTCCCTGGCTCGTTCGACCCCTTTACGGTGGGGCATGCCAGCATAGTGGAGCGCGGGTTGCCCATGTTCGACCGCATCGTGATAGGGGTGGGCGTGAACGATAAAAAACGCTCGTTCTATGACCCCGAACAGCGTGTGGAGGCCATACGCCGCGTGTATGCCAATGAGCCGCGCATCAAGGTGGTGGCTTACAACGACTTGACCATCGACCTTGTGCGGCGCGAGGGCGCACAATTCATATTGCGCGGCTTGCGCTCTGTAAAGGACTTTGAGTACGAACGCGACATTGCTGCCATGAACAAGCGGCTGGCGGGCGTCGAAACCGTCATGCTCTTTACCGAAGCGCATTATTCCGACATATCGTCGAGCGTGGTGCGCGAACTTATTGCCTACGGCAAGGACGTGAGCGCCTTTTTGCCGCAGCCGGCACAAACCGAAACCAACTTACTGAAATGAAACATATCTATCTGCTTTTAGCCATTTTGCTCGCACTGCCCGCCTGCGCACAATCGCGCTTTGGCGATGTGGACTTTGAGCAAATCAAAAAACTGCAAATGGCACAGGTGGCCATCACCAGCCTCTACGTTGACAGTGTGGACCAAAAGAAACTGGCCGAGGACGCCATTAACGGCATGCTCAGCAAACTCGACCCGCACTCGTCGTACACCAATGCCAAGGACACCAAAAAGCTGAACGAACCGCTCAGTGGCAACTTTGAGGGCATCGGCGTGAGCTTTAACATGGTGAAGGATACCCTCGTGGTGTTGCAGGTTATAAGCAAAGGCCCTTGCGAGCGTGCGGGGGTGCTGGCCGGCGACCGCATCATTGCCGTTAATGGCGTGACCATAGCCGGTGTGAAGATGGACCGCGACAGCATCATGACCAAACTGCGCGGGCCGAAGGGCACCATTGCCAACCTTGACATTGTGCGCCGTGGCACAAACAGTGTGCTGCACTTTAAGGTGGTGCGCGACAAGATACCCGTCAACACGGTTGATGCTGCTTACATGATAACGCCTACTGCCGGCTACATACACCTTGACAGTTTTGGTGCCACATCGGGCAAGGAGGTGCACGACAAGATAGCCGAACTGCGGAAGCAGGGCATGAAGGACCTCATTCTTGACCTCGGCATGAATGGCGGTGGCTACCTTAACGCAGCGCAGGAGGTGGCCAGTGAGTTTCTGCCCAATGGCTCGATGATAGTGTATACCGACGGCCGCGTGATGCCGCGTCAGGAATTGCGCTCAGAGGGCAACGGACTGATGCAGACTGAGGGCCGCGTGGTCATACTCGTTGACGAGTTTACCGCCTCGGCAGCCGAAATTGTGAGCGGTGCCGTACAGGATCACGACCGTGGCACCATCATTGGCCGACGCACCTTTGGCAAGGGACTCGTACAGCGCCCCATCGACCTGCCCGACGGTTCGATGATACGTCTCACCGTGTCGCACTATTACACGCCCTCGGGCCGCTGCATTCAAAAGCCCTATACCAAGGGCGAGAAGAGTGAGTACGACCAGGACCTTGAAAAGCGCTACACCCGTGGCGAGCTGACTTGCATTGACAGCATACACCTTGACTCGGCCAAGGTGTACAAAACCTTGGTAAAGGGGCGTACCGTGTATGGTGGCGGTGGCATTATGCCCGACATATTTGTACCGCTCGACACAACCACTTACACACCCTACTACCGCGCGCTGCGCCGCTACAACCTCATTAACGAGTGGACACTGCGCTATGTGGACGACCATCGCAAGGAGCTGAAGCGCAAATACCGCAAGTTTGAGGATTTTGACAAGAACTTTGAGGTGCCCGCCTCACTCACCGATTCTATCATGGCCGAGGGCAAGCGCAAAAAGGTGAAGCCTAAGGATGACAAGGAGCGCGAGTCGGCACTCAAGGATTTGCAGTTTACGCTCAAAACCACCATTGCCTACGACCTCTGGGATCGCAATGAGTACTTCCGCTTGGTGAACAAGCGCAGCGACATTGTAAAGCGTGCGCTCCAGTTCTTGAGCGAGGGCAAGTAAAGTCATAACAAACACAAAACGCAAGTACCCAACGCAAGCACCAAGCACTAACACCCAACGCAAGTGCCAAATGTAAGTGCCAAACGCTAACACCCAACGCAAGCACTAATGGGGGCGACGCGTCTCGCGTCGGGGAAAATTAAAGCAAAGGCTCACAGGTAGTAGTGAAATTAGTACTATCTGTGAGCCTTTATTTAGTGCTATTTTTCCCCGACGCGAGACGCGTCGCCCCCATTAGAGCTAGCGTTTTGTGCGAGTTTTGTGCTCGCGGAGGGGCATGTAGGCCACTTTTGTGTCCACTTTTGTCTGTACACTGCACTTTTTATGCGCCAAAATTTGGTTGTTCGGAAAACTTGTTGTACTTTTGCACTGCAAAGAGCAGAAATGCCCTTTTGTGGATGTTCCATGGTGTAATGGCAGCACTAGAGTTTTTGGTTCTCTCAGTCCCCGTTCGAATCGGAGTGGAACAACTTCCCCTTCCCCCAGAGTCTTGCAGTCTTTCCCTGCTTGCAAGGCTCTTTTTCCTCAGCAGTGTCTATACGACACTGCTTTTTTTGTGTATGTGCGTAAGGGTGGTGGGTAAGAATTCTATGGTATATAACTCTCTGCATTTCTGCTTGTTCTTATTGCGCATTAATGGTTGCTTGTTTTGTAAGTTAACGACTTGCGGCTGATGTTTTTTGGTGAAGTAGTATAAACTCTGGTTAATGTAGCCGAATAGATGTATTAGTGTGGAGATTTTCCTTATATTCGCATCGTAAAACACTATTAGAATATTAGCTATGAGATACGGCAAGAACTTTATTTATATTGTATTTGTAATAGTCCTGTTGGTGGTAGCTTGTGATACTGAACCTCATACCGCAACCATCACTATGAATGATGGGAATGAGATAACTATCAGAAATCTGAATGTAACTTACTATAGCAGCGAGGCGCAATTTGAGCAGTCTGTCTTCGCAACAGGAGAACTTCCTATTCAAGTTGGAAGTAAGGAAGTCATTAACTATAAAGAAGGTGAATCTTACACAATAAGTAAAGTCACACAAACTTTTAATACAACGTGGAGAATTGCACGCTTTGGTGAATGGGCCTCGAAGTATGGCTTAAAGTCTAATAGGAAGTATTATGTTTCAACAAAGGTCTACACTCTGAATGTAGCTACGCCTCCGAGTGGTCTCATGATTTTCCCTAAATTTTACAAGGAAAATATGGGATATCCCTCCATGGGAGGCGATATCAAAACATTTGATGTGATTCGGAGTGAAGCGGATCCCAGTGTGACGACTTTTATTACCTATACAAAGTTTGTTGGATATGATGATAATAAAAACAGAGTAGACATTAGTATACCACAAATAAAAGACACAATAAAATGGAGATTTTTAATTCAAACAGATGTCTGGGACTGATGGAACATCATGCTCTGCTGCATTTGGCTCTGCCTTGCTATTGTAATTGTTTCCCTCAAAAAAAGTCGGCATTTGCTTTGCCTTTCTCATAGTAAAGCGTAACTTTGCACCCGAAAACAAAAGTTAGGGGCGTAGCCCAGTTGGTTTAGAGCGCTGCAGTCACATTGCAGAGGTCATCGGTTCGAGCCCGATCGTCCCTACTAACTAAGTTTTATTAGCGAAACAACAGAGGACAGATTTGGCTGCTTGCAACCTCTCAAAAACAATGCTAAAACTCGTGATGTGTGGCTGCGGGCTGCGCAAAGGGCGCACATGGGCTACAACGCTGGCGCACACACCTCGCGAATTGCAAAACATTTTAGCTGAGTTCTGCCTTGCCTGTTTCCGTTATGCGAAAGCAGGCTGTTTTGTGTTTTAACTATTTATTCTCACACAATATCATGGGATATTTATTTACGTCCGAATCGGTGTCGGAAGGACACCCCGACAAGGTGGCAGACCAAATATCTGACGCCGTGCTTGACCAGTTGCTGGCATACGACCCCAACTCGAAAGTAGCTTGCGAAACGCTCGTGACCACCGGACAGGTGGTTGTGGCCGGAGAAGTAAAGACCGAAGCCTACGTTGATTTGCAGAACGTGGTGCGCCACACCATTGCACGCATTGGCTACACCAAGGCTGAATACAAGTTTGAGGCAGAGAGCTGTGGCATACTCAGCGCCATTCATGAGCAGAGTGCCGACATCAACCGCGGTGTGGACCGCAAAGGGGCCGACAACAATATCGACCGCAAGGCACAAGGTGCCGGCGACCAGGGCATGATGTTTGGTTATGCCAATAACGAAACTGACACTTACATGCCGCTGCCGCTCTCGCTGGCCCACGACATCGTGTATGTGCTGGCCGAAATACGCCGCGAGGGCAAGGTGATGACCTACTTGCGTCCCGACTCAAAGAGCCAGGTGACTGTGGAGTACGACGACAACAATGTGGCACAACGCATCGACACCATTGTGGTGAGCACCCAGCACGACGAGTTTATCAGTGCTGCTGAGGCAGGTTCGCAAGAGGAGGCCGACCGCCAGATGCAGGCTCGCATACAAAAAGATGTGGAAGAGATACTCATTCCGCGTGTGATAGACGAGCGTGTCCATACTCCCGAAATTAAAGCCCTTTTCCACAAGGGTAACATCAAATACTACGTCAATCCCACGGGCAAGTTTGTGATTGGCGGTCCTCATGGCGACACGGGCCTTACGGGGCGCAAGATTATTGTAGACACCTATGGCGGCAAGGGTGCACACGGCGGTGGAGCCTTCTCAGGCAAAGACCCCTCTAAGGTAGACCGCTCGGCAGCATACGCTGCGCGACACATTGCCAAGAATATGGTGGCAGCCGGCGTGGCCGACGAAATGCTCGTACAGCTGAGCTATGCCATTGGCAAGGCAGAGCCTATATCAATATATGTGGACACTTATGGACGCAGCCATGTAAACAAGACCGATGGCGAGATAGCCCAAATCATTGGCAAAATGTTCGATTTGCGTCCGGCAGCCATTGAAGAGGACCTCAAGTTGCGCCAGCCCATTTACGAAGAAACTGCAAGCTATGGTCATGTGGGACGTACCCCCGAGCTGGTGAGCAAGACCTTTAACGAGGGCAAGGCTGACGAAAAGACCATGCAGGTGGAACTTTTCACTTGGGAAAAACTCGACAAGGTGGACGAGATAAAGAAAGAATTTGGATTGTAATGCAAATTACAGTATATAGCGCATCAAGCGGCCAAGTGCCGCAGACGTATATAAAGGCGGCCCACGAACTGGGCCGCCTTATTGCCTTGGGCGGCCACACACTGGTGAATGGTGCGGGTCGCACAGGACTGATGGGGGCTTGTGCCGACGCTTGTCTTGCCAATGGCGGCAAGGCCGTGGGCGTAATACCTCAATTTATGATAGACCAAGGGTGGCAGCACACGGGCATGACACGTCTGGAGGTGACGCCCAACATGCACCGCCGCAAGGAACTCATGGCCGAAATGAGCGATGCCTGCATAGCCCTGCCGGGTGGGGTAGGCACGTTTGAGGAACTGCTCGAAATCATTACGTGGAAGCAGCTCGGCCTGTATCTCAAACCCATAGTGGTGCTCAATACCGGGGGCTATTACGCCCCCTTGTTGCAACAGTTGCAGCGTGCCGTCGACGAGCAATTTATGCGCAGCCAGCACGCCGCCATCTGGCAAGTGGCCGCCACACCGGCCGAAGCCCTGCAGCTGGCGCAGACTACACCGCTTTGGGACAAGTCGGTGCGCAAGTTTGCTGCCATGTAAGCAGGCTCCCAAACACCTCTCATGGGTTAACGCAGCACCAATTCATGTCAGCTAAATTCAAGCATCTGCTTAGCGCATATTTAGCTTGTAACCATACATTTGCACATCACTCATAGCATGCCAAAAATAACAACAACCGACTCGTTGGTGACACACACCGACATGGAATCCGCTCTTGAGGTTGAGAGCGGGCAGGGTAGTGTGCGCAAATACCAGCCCCGGCATAAAAAAGAAGTTCCGGCAGACACCCTGCCGCCCGACCCGCGGCAGATGCGCCCGTTGCCAGCAGGACAGCCGCTCGAAATGAAGCCCGTTGCGCTTGAAAGCGACTATTGGGAGCACGCGCTCACCTATATGCCCAAGAATGCGTTTGTGCAACAACTCGACAGTGTGGCGGGCGTAAAAAAGAACTCGCTCGTGGGCTTGAAAACATCGGGCATAGCGGGCGACCCCGTGCCCTATCTGTTTCGCACCGACAGCTTTGTAACCATTGTGCTGATGGTGAGCTTCTTCCTCGTGGTGTGGGTTATTTCGCGTTCGCGCCATTACCTGCGCCATCAGGTGAAGGACTTCTTCCATCACCGTCAGCGCGAAAATCTGTTTGCCGAGCGCACGCAGACCGAAATGCGCGGGCAGCTGTTCCTTATCTTCCAAACCTGCTTTGTGTTAGGCATCCTGTTCTTCGACTACACGCAGGATTACCAGGCGCAGGTGTTCAACCAACTCTCGCCCTACAAGGTGCTGGGCGTGAGCGTGGGGTTGTGCTGTGTGTACTTCCTGTTCAAAATGGCAGTTTACACCTTTGTCAACCACATCTTTTTCGAACGCAAGCAAAACGAGCAATGGGCTGAGTCGTACATGCTGTGTGTGCTCGGGCTTGGCCTTGCCTTGCTGCCAGTGGCATTGTTGGTGGTGTATTTCGACCTAAGTATGCATAATATGTTTATAAGCTTCTTTTGCATACTCTTAATTGACAAAATGCTGCTGTTGTACAAGTGCTCACGCATATTTTTCAGTTACACACTGGGCTGGGTGCATCTTTTTTTGTACTTTTGCACCCTTGAAATAGCACCCCTATTCATATTGTTCCGCGCACTGATTTACGCGTGCAATTTCCTGTTAACAATTAACTAATTAACGATACAAAATCCGCGGTCTTGAGCGGCCGCTATGCTGAACTAAAAAGTAGTCATGATCAAGAAGATTCTTGTTTCGCAGCCGAAACCTACTTCCGAAAAATCTCCCTACTTCGAGATTGCAAACAAAGAACACGTGGAATTTACTTTCCACCCCTTTATAAAGGTCGAAGGCCTCACCGCGCGTGAGTTCCGCCAGCAAAAAATTCAAATTCTCGACCACTCGGCCATTGTGTTCACCTCACGCCACTCTGTGGACTTTTTCTTCACTCTCTGCAAGGAGATGCGTGTAGCTTTGCCCGAGGATATGAAATATTTCGGATTGTCGGAGGCTATTGCCCTTTACATTCAAAAGTATGTTCAGTATCGCAAGCGCAAGGTGTTCTTTGGCAGCACAGGTCGTTGGCCCGAGCTGGTAACGGTGATGGCCAAACACAAGACGGAAAATTACCTCGTGCCATTGTCGGACGTGCACAACGACGATGTGGCCCGTATGCTCGATGAGAAAAAGCTCAAGCACACCGAATGCGTGATGTATCGTACCGTGACCAACGATTATCCCAAGGACAAGGATTTTGACTTTGACATGATCGTGCTCTTTACCCCTGCCGGTGTGAAGTCGTTGCTTGAGAACTTCCCCGACTTCAAACAGGGCGACAAGCGCCTGGCCTGCTTTGGCGGTGTAACAAAAGCGGCTATTGAGGAGGCTGGCTTGCGCTGCGACCTCTTTGCCCCCACGCCTCAGGCACGCTCAATGACGGCTGCCATCGAGATATATCTCGGAGAGAACAAATAGTAATATACTACGCACAGTATAACAACACATACACAACAAAAGGCATGACTTCACAACAGCCCCGTAGGGCGAGTGGGCTCATGCCTTTTTAAGTTGGTTGTACGAACCATTATGTGGGGTCTGGCAGCGCACACGGCGCGCACTGACTTACAAATGAATGAGGCTATTAAATGAATGAATATGGCTATTATGACAAAACGTTTTACCTTTCGCAAACCCGAGCACTTGTGTTTGAAAACCGAGATTGACGCTCTGTTCACCGCAGGCAGCCGCTCAATGAGCGTTTACCCCCTGCGTGTGACATACCGCATGTTGCCCTATGCCGGCAGCGGTCCGCAGGCTAAGGTGCTGCTCAGCGTGTCGAAGCGCCACTTCAAGCATGCCGTAGACCGCAATCGCGCCAAGCGTCAGCTGCGTGAGGCATACCGCTTGCAAAAGCACCAGCTTGTCGAGGCACTGCCCAACGACAAGGCACTGCACATAGCCTTTATATGGCTGTCTGACCGCCCTGTGCCGTCGCACATAGTGAGTGCCCGCATGGAGGTGGCGTTACGCCGAATTAGGGAAAACATTGCATTGCCATGATAACACGCCTGCTCATATTGCCCATACGCTTCTATCAGCGTTATATTTCGCCCATGCTGCCGCCAGCTTGCCGCTTTACGCCCACTTGTTCGCAGTATGCTGTTGAGGCGTTGCAAAAGTACGGACCATTGAAGGGCTTGTACCTGGCTGTCAAACGCATATTGCGTTGCCACCCCTGGGGCGGCAGTGGTTACGACCCCGTGCCATAATTGTGGCATAGTCCGTTGAAATTGGCATCAAAAGCTATCATAAAACGCTATCACAAAACGCTATCACAAAACGCTACCACAAAACGCTACCACAAGACGCTACCTCTAATGGGGGCGACGCGTCTCGCGTCGGAAAAATGCCATGTTCATACAATAAATAAAGGCTCACATACAGCACTAATTGCACGCCTGTCTGTGGGCCTTTGCTTTAATATCTAACGTGGGACGAGGCTGCTGAAAAATGCCCCGACGCGAGCGCGTCGCCCCCATTAGAGGTAGCGTTTGGTGTTAGTGTTTGGTGTTAGTGTTTGGTGATAGCGTTTTATGGTAGCGTTTAGTGCTTGCGTTCTTTGGGCAGCGTGTTTGTGGCGTTCCCCCTCCAATGATTTGAATTTGTTGATTTTGTCTGCACCCTACACTTTCTGCATGCACTGCGTTGATAATCAATGCGTTGCAGAGTGTAGGTATACCTGCACTTTGCCTACACACTTACACTTTGCCTACACTACACACTTACACTCTACACTACACACTTACACTCTTTACTACACACTTGCACTCTGCACTACCCAGGAACTGAGTGGCTCGCCTTTAGTTGTTCTGCCAACTAAAGCAAGACGAGGGAACTATGCTTAGCCCACACAGTAGTGTGTGCGACAAGATGGTTGTAGCACCGTGGCTGTCCTGTTACGGGGGAGAGAAATTTCAGTTGGAGCAACCGGCACGCCTGCCGCCCAATGCAGGCAACGCCAACAATCGTAAGTGAACGCGCTACCAGGCATGGCCGAAGCACAATTATACTTATATCTTTACACGAATTTGACTAAAAAAACGTGCGTATTTATGCCAGTATGTAAATGTGCAAGCAGGTGTAGACAAAGTGTCAGCGAGTGCAAGTAAGTGTAGATAAAATGCAAGCGAGTGCAAGTAAGTGCAGACAAAACGCAAGCGAGTGCAAGTTAGTGTAGATAAAGTGTAAGAAGTGTAGACAAAAGTGCAAGCAAGTGCAAGTAAGTGTAGAAAGATTGTAGGCAAGTGCAGGTAGTGTGCAGGCAAAATGCAGACTTACCTACACTCTGTAACGCATTGATAATCAGTGCAGTGCAGGTAGAAAGTGCAGAGTGCAGGCAAAATGACAAAAAACTGTCATGTGGCCGTTTCTTCACCCCATAACCTCGCTGCCCGTCAAGTAAGCGTAGAGCGTGCGTGGGTCGGTAAGCCCCATTTTGCGGGCCACTTGTTGTTTCTTTTTCTTACAATATTCGGGCGTGATGTTAAGCAGCAAGGCAATCTCCTTCGACGACAGATTGATATACACCAACGACAAGTAGCGCAGTTCGTTGGCGGTGAGGGTAGGGTGCAGGTGTTTGAGTTGCTGCAAAAACTGTCCGTTAGTCTGTTCAAAGTAAGTGGTAAAGTCCTTCCACTCCACCGTCGAGTCAAGTTGGTGGCGCAAGGCCGCCAGCGTGCGTTTCAGTTCGGGCCGTTTGTCAAGGTCGAGTCCGCTGTCTGTTTCGAGCGTGTGCAGCAGTTCGCGCAGCGAGTCGTTGCGGTTAGCCGCCTGCATGGCTTTAGACATCAGTTCACGGCTACGCTGTTCGATGGTGCGCCGGCTCTGTTCCTGTTCAGCCTGTTCGTTAGCCAGCTTTTGCTGCAGCGCCTCGCGCTGTACTTGTTCGTGCTCCAGTTCCATGTGTGCCAGTTTGCGTTGCTGGCGCGCATTCTTTGTTTTAACTACCAAGGCCCACACCAAAGCACCGCTGGCTATCAGCACCACAACAAGTAGCGCCATTTCAAGCGCGTGTCGCTTTTTGTAATTGTCAATCTCTTGTTGTTTTTGCCATATATCAAACTGAATTTGACGTGCCTCGTAGAGCTTTTGCCCCGTAAGGTTTGACAGAGCATCACTCACCGCCACCACCGAATCCTTGCAAGCAAGTGCCTGCTCGTAACATTGCTGCATGCTGTATGCTTGCGACAGAAGTTCGAAAATAGCCCTTTTCATCGACAAATCAATCCCAGGCTGAGCCAGTGCCAGGCGCCCTTGCGCCACAGCCTCGTTGGCAAGCGCACGCATCAGGGCCGTGCGTGCCCGCAGATACAGAATGTCTGCATTGTGTTGCAATGCGGGGTATTTCGTTTGGGCGTCTGCCACCAGTCGGTAAGCCCCCTCGGTGTTGCCCGTGCCGAGCAAGTAGTCGGTGCGTAGGGTCACAAGCGCAGCGCGGTTCTCGGCATAGCGTCCCAGCAGCAGTTCGGCCTGCTCCATGTAAGGCCGTGCTTGGGCATATTGGTGCTTGTCGATGAGCAGAGTGGCAATGTTAAGCGCACACCCGCCAGTAAACACACTGTCGCTGCTGCCTTTGATGTCAGCATATATTTTGATGTACTCAGCCAGAGCCTTGTTCTGTTCGTGGTTCATCATGTAAAGGCCGGCAATGTTGTTGCGAATGCTCAGCACCCGCCGTTCGTCAAGGTGCTTGGTAGCAATCTGATACGCTTTGGTAAAGTGTTGCAGCGCATCGGCATAGTTAAGCAATTCCGCTTGGTTGATGCCCAAGTTAGTGTACACCCAGAACAGTTGGTCGTAGTCGGCAGCCGCTTCGGCCTCGCTGCGGGCCTTGAAAAGCAGTGCTGACGATTGGCGGTAATCCTTGTGCACGGCGGCATTGGCTGCCTGTCGCACCAGTTGGCGGGCCTTGTCGCTTGTGGCCGCCAGTGCGGGCACAGCGTGGCACACCGCCAGGCACAGAGCGCACAGCAGTGTGATGCGAGTGGCCAGGCACTTGGCCCAAAGTGTTATGTGGCAAGTGTTGGGTTGTTGTGTCATATCATGTAGTTTTGCCGATGAAAACGGCCCTTTTTGCGCTTTTGCGGCCGTGTGAAGCATTCCTGTGACAAATATAGGCACTTTTTGCGAGTTGTAATTCAAAAAGGAGTAAATATTACACTTTGATATGTTAGGCGCGCTATTCTGTTCAAATGGTAATTCTTAAAATAGCGCCGCCACGTCACTGCAAATCTTAACATATATCCCCTACGGTTGGCTGCGCGTTACAACTATAAAACACTTGTAAATGAACGAGTTATGCCATTGTGCTGAAATACAAGCTCAGGGATACCCTCCCCTTTATATCCCCCTTAATTTTTGCAAATACGTGCCATGTAGCCTTATATTTGCGGTATCAAAGTGTTACAGACAATAATATTCAAAATTCTATATGCTTATGAAAAGACCATTACTCGTTGGCATGATGGGGCTCGCAGCCCTGTGTGCAAATGCTCAGACCACAGCCGAAACGGCTAAGGACCTGATAGCATCAGGCGAAAACACCTTTACCCAGGACGAGGCAAAGGAAACAACCGTTTACTTCAAGTATGCTGCGCCCTCCGACGGCAAGGGACAGTTGTTAACCATTACCAAGAATAACGAAAGCGGTGGCGGCTCCTTTACAGCAAGTGTTGACGGCACAACAGGCAACACACTGCCCTACATCAGTGCGGACAACGGCATGACAACCATCATTCCCGTCAAGGCCGGCCAGACCATATACGTCATTGCGCGCATCAACACCAAGGAACTCAAATTCACGGCTTCGGTAAAGGACGCCAATGTGGACGGCTCAAGCACAGCCACCGCCATCGAGGCCACCAAGGAGCGCTTTGTGGTGCCCGTCAACCGCGAAGGCACATATAACGAGCAGTACCAATACTGGTCGTACAACCCGCTGCCCACCTATATAAAGTATACCGCGCAAGCCGACGATGTGCTTAAAATGTCCTTCGAGGGCTATGTGGCCAACGCCAAGGTGCGCGAAGGCGAGAACGGCGAGCCCAAGAGCTTCGACTTGACAAGCAACTACAACCAAACCACCTATACGACCACTTACGAAGGCAAGCTCAACGTCAAGGCCGGCCAGACCTATTATATAAGTTGCGAAGCCAGCAACCCCTTGTATGCCTCCTTTGAAGAGGTGGTGATGAAACAAGGCTCAAGCTACGACCTCCCGTTCGAGGCCACCAGCGGCGCCAACACCCTGCCCAAGGAAACCGGCAAGTACTGGTACAAGTTTACGGCAGACAAAGCAGGCTTTGGTGTCATCAGTTCCGAGGCCGGTTTGCCCGGCGGCACAATCAAGGTGTATAGCGACACCTACCAGATAACCTCCGAAATGCCCGCAGCCTCCGTGTCGGGCCAGTTTGCGTTGCGTTTTGCCACACAGGCCAACCAGGCATATTATGTTTGCATTGAAAAGGCCTATGCCACCGATGCCGACGAAACTTTCGACATGACCATCGAGGCAGCCAAGGCAGGCGACACCTTCGACAATCCTATTGCCCTCGACAGCAATGGCGGCACCCAAACCGTGCCCGAGAGCAACGGCACCTATTACTACAAGTTGGTTGTGCCGGCTGGCAAGTATTACATCAATGTCAATGCCCCCAAGGGCATTTCTGATGCCGCGTCGGGCACCAACACCAACGCCTACCTTTACAACCAGCAGTGGGGCAGCTATTCGCCCATGGTAACAGGCCGCACAGGTTTCCGCCAGTATGTTGAAAACTCTGCCGAAACCACCTACATCATAGCATGGCAGTGCGACGAGGGCACCAATGGCTTTGCCTTCAACTATTCGCTCGACGCCGTAAGTCCAGGCGATGTGGCCACCGACCCCATAGCCGCAGTTGATGGCGAGAACGAGCTGGCCAGTGGCACCGAAAAGTATTACAGCTACACCCCGGCCAAGAGCGGTTGGCTCAACATCGACACCGAGGTGTTCATCGATGTAACCTTCCCCACCTATCCCAACAGCAGCACCAACTACGATGCCGTAAAATCGGCCACCGTCACCAAGACCAAGGTGCAGGCCGGCACACAATACCTCATCAAGTTCACGGGCATGAAGTCAGCCACCACCTTCGACCTCTCGCTGACAGACTTTGCCAAGGGCGAGTCAGCCGACAACCCCATTGAGGTGGCAGTTCCCGCAGCAGCTTACGACTCAGTGGGCGTGGCACTGCCGCAGGAGGCCTTCGACCGCTGGTACAGCTACGTAGCACCCAAGTCGGGCAAGCTCACCATCACAACCGACATGACGAGCGGTTCGGGCAGCAACCAGTTGCTTGTCAAGGTGGGCAAGGACGGCACACTGCAAAATTTCAAGGGCTCGGTACAAACCGGCACAACCTCCGAAGACGTTTATTCGGGCAGTGTATTTGTAAAGGCCGGCGATGTGGTGTACGTCAACCTCGTGCTCAAAGATGCGCAGAAGGGCAAGCACCTGTCATTTGTCATTGCCGACCCATTGCCCGGCGAGGACGCCTCAAACCCCATCAAGCTGACCGATGGCGACTACACCTTTGGCAAGGCCAGCCGCACCGCTCCCCTGTGGTACAGCATCGAGATAGACGAACCATGCGTGTTAAACATCACATCAGTTGATGGCAGCGCCAACACCTACTTCGGTTCAAACCTCTATGCCACCGATGGCGATGGCAATGCCACTGGCAACCCCGTGGCCTATGCCAACAGCAACTACGACTACACCACCGGCAAGCAGTCGTGCGCGCTGAAGTATGTGGTAAACGGCGTAGACGTAAAGCCCGGCAAGTACATTCTCGAGGTGTTCGAAACCTATGGCGACACCCCCGTCACCATAAGCAAGAGCGAGATTGAGGCCGGCAGCGATGCCTCAAAGCCCATCACGCTCGAACCGGGCAGCTACATCTTTGGCGCATCAAGTTACAGCAATGTACATTGGTATCGCGTAGACCTGGCACAAGGCGAGTTCAAGCTTGCCACCGAGGCCGGCAACACCATGTATGCCGAACTGTATGCCACCGACGGCAGCGGTGTGCCATCAACACCGGCTGTGGCCTATTCAAGCAACGGCTACGACGAAAGCACCCACCAGGCCTACACCGAACTGACCTACAATGTGGACGGCGAAACCAACAAGGCCGGCACTTATCTGATAAAGGTGAACCAGGCCAATGAAGGCACAGCAGCCACCCTCACCTTCGAGAAGGCAGTGGTCGAGGCCATCGGTGCAGTCAAGGCCAATGGTGCCATCAGTGTAAACGGCAGCCGCATCGAGGCCGTGAATGGCGATCCCGTGAGCGTGTTCGACCTCACCGGCCGCATCGTGGCCAACGGCCAGGGCAGCGTAAATGTGCCAAAGGGCATTTACGTGGTACGCACCCAAGGCGGCAAGTCTGTTAAGATTTCTGTGAAATAAGCAACGTGTAACTGTTGACAGGTCGACGGGTTAACAGGTTAAAGAGCAAGAATGCTTGCTCTTTAGCCCGTCAACCCGTTAACCTGTCAACCCGTTACAGTCAAATCTCCAAAATAACATAGTTATATATGAACAAACACCTATTACGGTATCTGCTCGCAGCAAGTCTGTTAGCAGGCGCATCAGGTGCGGCATGGGCCATCAAGGCCAATCCAAAGCCCGTCACCGTGAGGCAGCCCGACGGCACGACGCTGGTAATCAGGGTGCATGGCGATGAAAACTTCCACTACATCACCACGGCCGACGGATTTCTAATACAGCGCGACAAGGACGGCTTTTTCAAGTACGTGCAGACCGATGCGGCCAAAGGCACACGACGCATAACCGCGTGCCGTGCCACCAATGCCAATGTGCGTCCGGCCGACGAGAGCCAGTTTGTCAGCACCCTGCGCCCCATTGGCACCAAGGACGCCCAGTGGCTGCGCAGCCTCACCACGCGCCGCAGTCCGCTCACCGTCAAGCAAATTCTGCCGCCCAGCGTGACCAACCGCCAGGTTGACGCCGCCACGGGCCAGGCCAAGGAAAGCCAGTACCTGGTAGTGCTGGTAAAGTACAGCGACGGCGAGTTCAACTTTACGGCCGACGACTTCGACCGTTGGCTCAACGAGCACAACTATAGCGTCAGTGGCGGCACAGGCTCTGTCAAGGACTACTACCGTGACAACTCCATGGGGCAGTTCGTGCCAAACTTCACCGTGCTCGGGCCCTACACGCTCGACCATGAGCGCACCTACTATGCTGCCGACTATGGCGGCACCGGCAATGACGTCAATCCCCAGGCCGCAGTGATTGAGGCCGTGCAGAAGGCCAAGGCCGATCACCCCGAAATAAACTTTGCACAGTTCGACAACGACGGCGATGGCTATATGGACAACATCAACGTGGTGATAGGCGGTTACAGCCAGGCCTCGTCGGGCGACGACAAGGACATGTGGCCACACTCATACCGCCTCATAACCGACGATGGCGACCTCTCGGTAAAGGTTGACGGCATCACCGTCAACAACTATTCGGTATCGGCCGAACTCGTGGGCGCCACCGGCACCGAGATGGACGGCATCGGCACCTTTGTACACGAGTTTGGCCACATACTCGGCCTCAAGGATATGTACGACACCGACGACTACGACGGCGGCATCGGCATCAACCCCGGCGCCTACAGCCTCTACGCCTCGGGCAGTTACAACAACAACAGCCGCACCCCGGCCGGCCTCATGGCCTTTGAGCGCCTGCAAATGGGCTGGATGAAAAAGTCCGACTTCAAGCAGCTCGACAAGGCCGAGGACGTCACACTCGACAATGTGGCCACCAACACCGCTGCCTATGTCGATGCGCAGCCCGGCCTGTCCGAGGCCGACGGCTTTGAGTGGTACGTGTTCGAAAATCGTCAAAAGACCGGTTGGGACGCCTACATACCCTACCACGGCCTGCTCATCTACCATTACGACTACACCAAGGACATGGTGACAAAGTACTGGAGCGTCAACGGCCCCAACAACAATGCCCGCCACCGCTGCATGTACATTGTGCCCGCCGACGGCATTGACGATGACAACACCCGCAAGGGCGACACCTATCCCGGCACTACCGGCACCACCGAGTTTACCGATTACCAAAACTGGCTGGGCGACAAGTTGCGCACCCCCATCACCAACATACGCGAGGAGGGCGGCCTTGTCAGTTTCCAGGTCAACGGCGGTTCGGGCGAACTCTCGAGCATCAAGACCATACCCGTCGACTATGCCGACATCACCGACACCTCGTTCAAGGTAAAAGCCAAGGTAGGCCATCTGGCACAGGACGTGGCCGAAATGGGCTTTGTGTGGAGCGACATGACCGAAGAACCCACCCTGGCCGATGCTGACGACATGAGCCACAAGGTGGTAGTGCCCACAGCCGACAACATCGAGACCACCATCAGCGGCCTTTACGATGCGGGCCTTTTCTATGTGCGTGCCTACATGAAGATGGCCGACGGCACCACCGTGCTGGGCGCCTCCATACCCGTGCGCACTGAGCACAAGGTGCTGCAAGCACCAGTACAGCTCATGTTCGACGAACTTGACGACGATGGCTCACTGAGCCGCTGGCGCGTGGTCGACCAAAACAACGACAACAACACTTGGGTTTACGATGCCAGCATGCAGGCCATGGTGTACAACGCCGACTACTGGAACAATGCCAACGACTGGCTCATATCCGAAAAGATGCACGTGCCCGAGCGCGGCGCCCTCTATGTAGAGCGTGGCGTGATGGACCCCTCATACGTTGAAAAGCTCGACGTATACGTGTCAACCAAGTCGCGCAATGTTGAGGACTTCCACCTTGTAAAGCAGTTCTCGCTGGCCGACCAGTTCGGCTCGCTGGCCCTCGACGAGGTCGACCTGTCCGACTTTGCCGGAAAGGACATCTACGTAGCCCTTGTGTGCACTTCGGAGCGCATGCAGTATTCATTGTGGTTGTGGGGCGTGATGCTCACACAGCGCCTCGAAACGCCCTCAATCACCAGTTTCGGCCGCGACGGCGACAACCTCAAGGCCGAGTGGACACCAGTCAATAATGCGTCAACCTACTTCCTCGAGTTTTATAAGGAGACGGACGAGCCCGTAGTGTCGGCCAAATACCTGCCCGAAAGCGATGTAGACGAGGCCGTGGGCGAGGTCACACTTGGTACCGGCGTGCTGCGCTTTACCGGCAGCGGCACCGTCGAGACGGTCGACTTCCCCGAGGGCATCACCAATGTGCAGTACGTGCTCATGTCGGGCGGTCCGCGCGGCGAGTCAACCTTCAGTGTCGAGGGCACCAACGATGGCCACACGTGGACACGCATTGGCGAGTTGCAACGCATCAACAGTGTCGATGCCGACGGACAGAGCGTTGACCTCACAGCCCACATGAAGGGCAAGAGCTACAAGCGCCTGCGCATGACTTGCAACTTTGGCGGACGCCTTGTCAACATAGCCAACTTCAGCCTTACCTACAACGATGGCGTGAAACTCGACACCCTGGCCCAGGGCGGCACCACTGCCACAAGCATGGTCATAGCCCCCACCACTCCGGGCGAGTTCAACACGGGCCGCTACCGCTTCCTTGTGACGGCGGGCGACGGCATACTCTACTACGACACCTCGGCCCCGGCCTATTACACCTACGACCCTACGGCCGTAACCAATGTTGAGGCCCAGGGCGGCCACACACTCACTCCCGTGCGTGCGCTCTGCACTGCCGGCATGGTGCGCCTGGCCGGTTTGCAGCCCGGACGCCACGTCACACTCTATGCCACCGACGGCCGTGTGCTCGCCACCTTTGTGCCCACCGCCACATCGGCTGCCGTGCGTGTCGACGGCTACGAAGGCGTAGTGATAGTTAAATAGGTTGACACAGAATGGTGTTTGAGGCGCATCAGCGCGTAACCATTCTCTCTCACTCCATCAAATAATAATAGCAACAATGAAACATATACTTACAGGCATACTCCTGCTGCTTGCCACCCCGCTGTGGGCGCAGCCGTCTGGCGATAAGGTCAAGCCGCAGCACGTGGCGCCACCCCCTGCCGTGGCGCAGTATGCCAGTGCCAAAGCACAGACCAATGCCACGGCCAAGAGCCAGGCACTTGCCAAGATTGTGCCAACGCTCGAGGCTGTAAACAACAAGGCCGTCTCATTGCGCTGGAACAACCCAGAGCCCATCAACGGCTATTTCGACGACTTTGAAAGCCACCCCGACTTTGCCGTAAACTCTGCCGGCAGCATCGGTTGGCAGTATATCGATGCCGACAATGCCGACACCTACACCTGGACAGCCGCCTCGTTTCCCAACCAGGGCAGCAAGATGGCCTTCATCGTGTTCAATCCGTCAAAGACGTCACCCTCAACCGGCACCTACCCCGATGTGATGCCCTTCTCGGGCAGCAAGATGCTGGTCGACCTCACCGTCGATGGTGGCAACAACGACTACCTCATATCGCCCGCCCTCAACTTTGGCAGCGATTTCAAATTCAGCTTCCGTGCCAAGACCTACAAGGACACGTGGGGTCTGGAGCGCTTCAGAGTGGGCTATTCAACCACCGGCACACGCCCGTCCGACTTCACCTTCATTCAGGGCGGCAGCTACGCCGAGGCACCGGCCTCGTGGACGCTCTTTGAGTACTCCATACCCAAGGACGCCAAATACGTGTGCCTCAACTGCGTGTCTGAGGACGCCTTCATGTTCATGGTCGACGACATATTCATCGGCACCAACAATGTGCGTCCGCGCATAGCACCCCGTGCGGCAGCGGCCGATGCCAAGTTGGCCGGCTTCAACCTGCTGCGCAACGGCGAAAAGGTGAACGACCAGCCCATCAACGCTGTGTACACCACCGATGTGGTGCCCGACTACGGCACCTACACCTACACCGTGCAAAGCGTCATGACCGACGGCTCGTTGGGCCAGGAGTCCGACCCCCTCAGCGTCGAGGTGCCCGATGTGCGCTTGCTCCCCTTCTTCGACGACTTTGACAATAACGCCATCGACACCACCCGGTGGAGCCGTCCCGTAACAGCGGCTGGCGAGGAAAACAAGTGGAAAACCGACTACTATGCCTATGGTCTGGTCGACTTCTCGGCCTGCTACCCCTATTCCAACATTGGCGAGTACTCGCAGAGCCTTGTCACCCGCGAGCTGCACACCGCCGACCCCGCCAACACCACCCTGCGCTACGAAATACGCCTCGACAACGGACCAAAGTATGCAGGAGGTGTGCTTGCCACCGAAATATCGGTAGACGGCGGACAAACGTGGGCCCGAATTGACTCACTCAGCAACGACGAAGGTTCATACGACTGGCGCACCCACGAGTTTAAGCTGGGCAAGTACCTCGATGGCCACAACTTCTTCTACATACGTTTCCGTGCCTACGGCCAGGATTCGCGCTACGTCAACTACTGGTTTGTTGACGATGTAAAGATTTGGAACCCCGCCACACACCCCGTCACTATCAAGACCGTGTGCAACAACCAGCCCGTCGGTGCCTGCACCGTAACCCTCGAGGCTGACAATGGTGCCCGTTACACCGTGGTCACCGATGCGCAAGGCAGCATAGCCCTGCCCGAGGTGGAGGAGGGCCACTACACCGTGCATGCCGAGGCCGCAGGCCACAACTACTTTACCGGCACATGGACACTCGACAGCAAGGGCGCCTCAAGCTACACCATCAGCATGCAGCGCCCCGTGCTCAACGTGTCGGCACACGAGGTAAATGCCGCCACCGCCCTCGAGTCGCAAACCGCCCAAACCATCACGCTCGAGAATGCGGGCAACGGCGACTTGCAGTACAACCTGTTCCCCACACCCGTTAAGGGTTCGGGCAACACCGACCACCGTTGGGACATCACCCAGTCGTTCGACGCCTCGGGCGACATACAAAGTTGTGTGGCGTTTGACGGAGAGGACTTCTACGCCTCGTCAAACTTCTTCCTTGGCAAGTTCTACAAATACAGCCGCGACGGCCACTTTGTAGAGGAATTCTCAGTGCCCGGCATGTACTACGCCCTCAACGACATGACCTTTGATGGCCGCTACTTCTACGCTTCCGACCGCAAGAACCGCATCTTCCAGCTCGACTTGCGCCACAAGCGTCTGATTGGCACCATCGACATACCCTCAGAGCCCAGCCTCTGTGTAACTCACATTGCCCACGACCCCCGCAGCGACGAGTTCTGGGTGGGCGACTACAACACCCTTGGCCGCGTCAACCGCAAGGGCGAGGTCACACTGGCCTTCTACAAGCTCAATACCAGCAACGCCATGGACGTTTACGGCACAGCCTTCGACAATGTGACCCCCGGCGGCCCCTATCTGTGGATGAGCAACCTTGTAACCAGCGGGCTCAACGTGGTGGACAAGGTGACCATTGTGCAGTACGACCTGAACAACCGCCGCGTGGTGGGCGACACCCATTCGGCCGTTGATGTGCCGGGTTACAAGCCCGGTTCGCTCAGCACGGGCGAGAACAGTCTGGGCGGTCTGGAGTGTACCACTTCGCTCGTCGACGGACAACTCACCCTGCTTGGCATATTAAATCAGTCGCCCGCACGCGTGTTTGCCTACAAGCTGGCCGACTTCGACCCCTGGCTTAATGTGTCGCCCCTGGCTGGCACACTCAAGGCTGGCGAGAAGCAAACCGTCACACTCAACTTTGATGCGCGCAACGTGGCGTTGAACCAAACCAACACCACCACCTTGCAGTTCAAGTCGATACCCGAACTGACCGACAACCACGACATCAGCATCAGCCTCACGGCCAACCAGGCTGCAGCATGGCCCCGTCCGGTAGCACTCACGGCCAAGGCCGAGGGCGAGTCGGCTGCCGCACTTGCGTGGACCGCCGGCACTGGCAGCACCCCTACGGGCTATGCCATCTACCGCAACGGTGTCAAGGTGGGCGAGACGGCCAACACCGCCTACACCGACACCAAACTGGTGCGTGGCACCTACACCTACACCGTGCAGGCTCTCTACGACGGCAGTCACGCCTCAACTCTGAGCGACACCGCACTGGTGAGCATAGCCAAGGGCGAGCCTTATTTCGCCCCCACGCAGCTGCAAGCCGCCATCACCCTCAACAAGCACGTAACCCTTGGCTGGCAGCAGCCCGACGCCCTGCTCAAGCAGCCCGCCACACTGCGCTACGACAAGGGCCAGTGCGACGATGCACTGGGCTACGCCGAGGGAGGCTACTTCTTTGCCGGTGTGGCATTCGATGCCGACGACCTTGCACCCTACCGCGGCATGACACTCGACTCGGTGAGCGCCTTTATCAAGGAGCGTGTCACCTCGCTTTCTGTCAAAATATACAAGGACGGCGCGTGCATATCAACCACACGCATCAATCCCGACGACGTGCTTTATGGCGAATACAGCCGTTTCGCACTGAAAGCGCCCCTCACCATTGAGCGCGGCAGCACCTACTACGTTACCCTGCTCGTGGCACACGATGCCAACCTGCTGCCTATGGGCATCAACACCGGCACCACTACCGATGGCAAGAGCAACCTCATGTCTGAAGATGGTGTAACGTGGTTCCCCGCCTCGTATGCCGGATTTGAAAATGCCAACTTCTGTGTGGCCGCCCACCTCAAGCCCAATGCCGCTTACACCGAGACACTGCCCGCGGGCTATGTGGTGTACCGCAACGGACAGCAGGTGGCACAAACCACCAGCAGCCAATATGCCGAGGACGTGGCCGAGGCTGGCACCTACCACTACACGGTGGCTTCGGTGTATGCCGACGGTGTGCAGTCAAACCAGAGCGACGCGGCCAGTGTGGAGCGCATCACGCTCGATGCACCCTTGGCACCAGCCACCATTAACACCCAGGTGGTGCGCAACCGCCAGGTAAACCTGCGTTGGAGCATTCCCATGCAGCAGGCATGCACCCTGCCCACCGACCTCGAGCCACAAACGGGCATCAGCCCTGAGGCGCGCCCCGAGTATGTGGGACAGTTCAAGAGCGCCCACACGGGCGAGATGGGCATAGCCTCTGATGGCAAGTACATCTACACCACCAAATATTCGGCCACGGGCATTATCAACCGCTACCTGATGGACGGCACATTCGACACCAGCTTTACCATGATGGTGCCCACCACTCTGACCACAGGTTTCCGCAATTTGGTGTACGATGGCAGCGACTTCTACGCTACTGCCAACGGCTCTACGCTCTACAAGATTGACATGGACAAGCAGGAGATAACCGACGAGATATCAATCTCCGAAATTGGCCGACACATAGCCTATGTGCCCGAACTCGACGGCGGGCGCGGCGGATTTGAGGTGGGCGACTGGCAAACCAGCATCTACACCTCGCTACACGGTGCCAAGCTGGGCAATGGCCCCACGCTCAAGGGCGCAGCCGGTTCGGCTTACTACAACGGGGTGCTCTACACCTTTGAGCAGGGCTGGGACAAGCGCTACGAACTCTGTGCCTACGACTTTGCCTCGGGCAAACTGTTGTGGCACACCAGTCTGGCCGACTATGCCGCCATCAAACCCACCGAGAATGCCTCGGCCGGCGGCATGAGTGTTATACGCACTGCCGAGGGCTACCAGTTGCTCACACTCTGCCTGCAGGAAACTACGGGCTCGCGCTACATCTACTTCGACCTCGGTTCGGTAAAGGGACTGAGCGGCTATAATGTGTACCGCGACAATGTGAAGCTGAACGAGGCCCCTGTGGCACAGCGTGCTTACAGCGAAACGCTCACCACACCGGGCACTTACAACTACGAGGTGGAGACGGTGTACGTCGACGGCACTACCTCGGCACACTCGGCCCCCGTGGCTGTAACCATCGATGCGGCTACACAAGGCAATGCACCGACTGATGTGCGTGCCACCATGGCATCGTATGGCTACGATGTGAATGTGACCATGATTGACCCCACCACACTCACGGCCGACACCTACGAGAGTTTTGAACAGGGCAGCAATGGCACGCCTTTCAGCCGCGATGGTTGGACCAACAAGGACGACCTCTTTACCCTGACCAACACCGATGCCACACAGGGCAGCATGGCTCTGCGCTGCGAGGCTGAGGCCAAGGCCGAACTGGTGGTGCCTGTCACAACCGACTACGCAGCACCATTCGCCTTCAGCTTTATGGCGCGCAACATGGCCAAGGCCGAGGGCAACGGCGAAATGCAGGTGCTCACATCGGCCGACGACAATGATGTGGCCAACTTTATCAACCGCGGACGTGTGACCACTGCCGAGGCTTGGCAGCAGTACGACTTTACGCTGCCTGCCGGCACCAAGTATGTGATGCTGCGCGTGGTGAGCGGACACTCGGCCCAGTTGGTCGATGCCATCAGCATCAATGCCGACAAGGCTGGCTCGGTGTATGGCTACGACATCTACCGCAACGGGCAGCTCATTACCGATGCTCCTGTGAGCGGACCGTGCTACACCGACCACAATTTGCTGCCGGGCACTTACAAATACGAGGTGGTGGCGCACTACAACAACTCGGCGGTGAGCCCCATGAGCGAACCCGCTCTCGTGACGGTGAACTACACCAACGGCTATCAGCAGCCTGGCACGCTGTCGGTTGAACAGACTGACAAGGGCAATGTGCTCACATGGAGTGTGCCGGCCCTTGGCGATGTGACGGAACTGCGCTGGCACAATGGTGTGTGCGACAACGCGGCCGGACTGCAAAACGGCGGACAGTATTACGCCGGTGTGGAATGGTCGCCCGAGGACTTGAAGCCTTACAGCTCGCTCAGCGTGTCTGAAATCAAGTTCTACATCAATCAGGTGCCCGACGTGCTTTATGCACAGCTCTACGAGGATAACACGCTGGTGTTTGAAAAGTATGTGGACAACCTCAGCCAGTACAGTTTCAACACCGTGCGCCTTGACAAGCCTATCAAGGTGGACGCTACCAAGCGTCTGCGTGCTGTTATCTATGTGGAACACAACCAGATAACGGTGCCTGTTGGCTACGATGCCGGTCCGGCCCATGGTGGTAAGGGCAACCTCTACTCAACCGATGGACTGACATGGACCACGCTCGATGACGACGACAGTGGCATTGAGGGTAACTGGAACATTTCGGTGTGCCTGCAGCCTTATGCCGACAACACCAAGGCGGCTCCTACTGCCAACCTTTCGGCTTCGGCCGAACGCTATGCGCCTGTGGCTGCCACGGCTGCGGCACAGAGCAAGTTGGCTGCCAAGGCTCTCGATGAGCCGCAGGCCGCAAGTTTCTTTAGCGGATACAACATTTACTGCAATGGCGAATTGGTGAACGCAGCTCCGCTCTCGACCGAGGCCACACAGTATGTTGACGCTGCCAAGCATGCCGGACGCTACTATGAGTACCAGGTGAAGGCTATCTACCCCGACTATGGCGAGGTGGGCTCAAACGTGGTGCGCATCATGGCCACGGGCATTGATGCCGTGACAACCGACGGTACGGGTGCCACTTCACCTGCCTACAACCTGAAGGGTATACGTGCCGGCAAGTCGGAGCACGGCCCCGTGATTGTAGGTGGCGTGAAGCGCATGCAGTAACATATCTTTATGCGTTGACGGGTTAACGGGTTGACAGGTTGACAGCTCAACGAGTCACCTATTTACCCCGTTAACTCCCAACGTTTGCTAACGTTTGATTGACGCGTTGGCTCATCCAACCTGGGGCATTTGCCCTGTGGGTGGACTGAGCCAACGCGTTTTTGTGCTGTTAGGCGAAGCGTGGATAGCGGGTTATGGCTGTATGGTAAAACGTAAACATGCGAACGGACCAAGCAGCAACCGCTGGCAGTAAGCGCTATCAGCAAATGCAAGCTCTAATGGGGGCGACGCGTCTCGCGTCGGGATAGAGAAAGAATGAAAAAACAAACGCTACTAAATAATAGCAGCATATTTCCCCGACGCGAGACGCGTCGCCCCCATTAGAGCTAGCGTTTAGTGGTAGCGCTTAGTGGTAGCGTTTGGTGCTAGAAGAAACGCAAACACTAATGGGGGCGACGCGTCTCGCGTCGGGATAGAGAAAGAAAGAAAAAACAAACGCTGCTAAATAATAGCTGCATATTTTCCCGACGCGAGACGCGTCGCCCCCATTAGAGCTAGCGTTTAGTGGTAGCGTTTTATGCTTGCGTTTTGTGGTAGCGGGCCCTTTACCATACTACAAAAACTTTACTTACCGTGCATCTTACATCTTACACAAACACGTTGCAACTCATTGACTATCAGTGCTTTACTCAGTGTAGGATACTGCCAGTTTTACCTACACGCAACCTACACGACCTACACACCCCTCATGTTGCCACACGGCACAAGCATAGGAGGGCGATATCACGGCATAGGGAGGCAGATATTACGGCATAGGGACGCAGAAAAGTCTGTTGCTCCGACGGATTTCTCTACGTCCCTATGGCGTATAAACCACCGCATACGACAAAACCGACTGCGCGGCAGCGGGGTGGGGTGTGTAAGATGTGTGCAGGGGTGTGTAAGATACTTTGAAATCATCTTACACTCTTGAAACCTCTGTATATCAACTTGTTACGTACGAAAAGTGTAAGATGGCAGTAAAAGCACACGCACTCTTTTACAAGTGGGCAGACAAAGGGTCTGTGCCCGTGAGCAAACTGGTGCGCAACACGATGGCGATAGACCAGCGCGCAAAAAAGGGCGGAACCCTTAGCAGGTTCCACCCTTAAAAAAACAATTCATTATGAAGAGGTATAATCTCTCATTGTGTGTTTCGCCATAGGTTAAGCGTAGGTTGGGATGGTTGTTACGCACGGCATAGTGGCGTTCCACCTGATGACCGATGCGCGGTTGTTAAGTGTGGCTTTGTGTGGCACACTTAATTTTCATGGTTGCGATGCAAATGTAAATCTTTTATTTTAATTGACAAACATTATGCAACAAATATTCAAAATAAATGCGCATTTTGTAACAACCGTGCCATTTTAACACTTTAGGGTGGTTCTAAAAGCAGAATTATTAGAACCACCCTTTAGACTTACTGTCCACACTCCTCGAGCAACTTGATGGCGTCGACATATTGGGCTATGCCTACAGCCACCTCTTTGGCAGCTTTCATGGCCAGCACCACCGTTTGTGGACGGTGTACGACGTCGCCTCCGGCAAACACACCGCGGCGGGTGGTCATGCCCTTGGGGCGGTCGCCCACAATGACGTAGCCTTTCTCGTCGACGTCGATGCCCTTGGTGGTGCCAACGATGCGGCTGGCGGGGCGTGAGCCGATGGCCAGGAACACGCGGTCGAACTCTACGGTGTGTTCGCCGTCGGGGGTGGCCAGTCTGATGGCACGCACACGGCCCTTTTCGTTGCCAAGGAATTCGATGGAGTTGGTTTTCCACATGAATTTTACGCCTTCCTTTACAGCGTCTTCGTACTCGCTCTTGATGGCGGGCATCTCCTCTTGTGTGCGGCGGTATATGACGGTGACGTCGCCGCCCAGGCGCTGTGCGGTGCGTGCGGCGTCCATGGCCACGTTGCCACCGCCTATCACGGCCACGCGGTCGCCTTTGCGCAGTGGTACCATCTCGTAGGGCAGGGCGCCTTCGACGTAGGCGTTGACGTTGTGCAGAAAGTCGGTTGACTGTGTGACGCGACGCAGATTAGCCCCTGGCACGTTGAGGTTTTGGGGCAAGGCGGTGCCGGTGCCCATGAATATGGCGTCGAAGCCTTGAGCAAACAGGCTGTCGACGGTGACACCGCTCTCGGGCGCGCCTACAAGGCAGTTGGTTACAAAGTGTACACCGAGGGCCTCGATGCGCTTAATTTCGTTGCGCACCACGGCTTTGGGGAGCCGGTACTCGGGTATGCCGTACATCAGCACGCCGCCTGGCTCGGGCTGCCCTTCGAATATGGTGACATTGAAGCCCTGGCGCGCCAGGTCGCCTGCCACGGTAAGGCCGGCGGGGCCAGAGCCTATGACGGCCACCTTGCCGCGTGTTTTTTCGGGTATGCGCTCGTGGGTCAGGTTCATTTCGGCGTCGAATTGTGCTACAAAGCTTTCGAGCTTGCCCACTCGCACGGGGTTGTCGCGGCGGCCGAGCACGCAATGGCCTTCGCATTGCTTTTCGTGTGGGCACACACGGCCGCAGATGGCGGGCAGGTTGGTTTTTTCGTGCAGTATGGCCATGGCCTCGCCCATGTTGCCCTTTGAGAGCTCGTGTATGAAGTCGGGTATGTTGTTCTCGATGGGGCAGCCCTTTTTGCATTGTGGCACTTTGCAGTGCAGGCAGCGCTTGGCTTCTTCAATGGCCTCGCGCATGGTGTACATTTTGTTTACCTCGTCAAAATAGGGCAGGTGGTGTGTGTTCTCTTCGTTCATCAGTTTGTGTTTACTTGATGTGTTCAATCACCTCGTCGATGCTGAGGTTTTGCTGCTCGCCGGTCTCCATGTTTTTAAGGGCTACCTTGCCTTCGGCCATTTCGCTCTCGCCAACCAGGGCTACGAAGGGCACTTTGTGGGCGTTGGCGTAGCTCATCTGCTTTTTCATTTTAACAGAGTCGGGGTATACCTCGGCCGAGATGCCGGCCTTGCGTATGGCGGCGGCCAGGCGCAGGCAGTGGGCGGCCTCGTTGGCACCAAAGTTGATGAACAGAATGCGGGCGCCAGAGTTGGTTTCGGCAGGGTAGAGGTCGAGCTGGGTGAGTACGTCGTAGATGCGGTCGGCACCAAATGATATGCCGACGCCGCTCAGGCCTGGCAGACCGAATATGCCGGTGAGGTTGTCGTAGCGGCCGCCACCGGTGATGGAGCCTATCTGTACGTCGAGTGCCTTGACCTCGAATATGCAGCCCGTGTAGTAGTTGAGGCCGCGGGCCAGGGTGAGGTCGAGCTCGAGCTCGTTGCGCAGTTCGCTGGCCTTGAGGGCGTTGAGCACAAAGGCTACTTCGTCAACTCCCTTCAAACCCGTCTCGCTGGCGGCCAGCACTTGGCGCATGGTGTCGAGTTTCTGCTCGTTGGTGCCCGAAAGCGAGATGATGGGCTGCAACTTTTCAACAGCCTCTTCGCTCAGACCTACTGCGCGCAACTCTTCGTTTACCTTGTCAAGGCCGATCTTGTCGAGCTTGTCAATGGCCACGGTGATGTCGACAATCTTGTCGGCTGCACCTATAATCTCGGCTATGCCGCTGAGAATTTTGCGGTTGTTGATCTTGATGCAGACGCGAATGCCGAAACGGCTGAATACTTCGTCGACAATCTGCATCAGCTCTACCTCGTTGAGCAGTGAGTCGGAGCCTACTACGTCGGCGTCGCACTGGTAGAACTCGCGGTAGCGGCCCTTTTGCGGACGGTCGGCGCGCCACACGGGTTGTATCTGGTAGCGCTTGAAGGGCATCTGCAACTCGTCGCGGTGCTGCACCACGTAGCGTGCAAAGGGCACGGTGAGGTCGTAGCGAAGGCCTTTCTCGCAGAAGCGGGCTGCGAGCTGGGCCGAATTCTTTTCGGCGTATTCCTCGGCGGTCACTTCGCCACGGAAGTTGCCCGAGTTGAGTATCTTGAAGAGCAGTTTGTCGCCCTCCTCGCCATACTTGCCCATGAGGGTGGAGAGGTTCTCCATGGCGGGCGTTTCAATCTGACGGAAGCCGTAGAGTGCGTACACCTCGCGTATGGTGTTGAAAATATAGTTGCGGCGGGCCATTTCGACCGCACCAAAGTCGCGTGTGCCTTTGGGTATGCTTGGTTTCTGTGCCATGTTGTAAAATTTTTAGATATTTGTGGGCAAAGTTACTAAAAACCCATGTTTTTATTAAAGCTTCACCCTTATTTCTTTGTACACGCGCGGTTTAATACACGCTCCTGACGGAGGGACACTTGCGTTTGCTTGCTTTGTATGTGGTGGCGCGGGGCGCGGGGCGGATATACGCAAAAAGTCTCCAATCTGTGCCGGTGCTGCGGGGCATCGGTTACGGATTGGAGACTTTTTGCCAGTGAAACCGCGGCGGGTGCACCGGGGCGGCTATGTGGGGCGTGGGGGAGCGGAGGTCAGAAGAACTGGCCCTCATTGATGAGACGGCGCGTGGCGTCGGGGTCGCTGTTGGGGCATATCATCAGTATGTCGCCTTGCTGTGCTATCACGTAGCCGTCGAGGCCGGCTATGATGGCTTTCATGTGTTGGGGCAGCCGCACCATGCAGTTTTGGGTGCCTTGCAGCATCACGCGGGCACCACCGCTCACGGCATTGCCGTCGGCATCGGTGTGCGACACTTCGTGCAGCTCTGTCCAGCAACCTACGTCGGCCCACCCAAAGTTGCACTCCTGCACTGCCACGTTGCTGCAGTGCTCGAGCACAAGCAGATCGATGCTGCGCGGCAGGCCCTCGGGTATGCATGAGCGCACGTAGTTCATCTCCTCGGCTATGGTGACCATTTGTTTGGCCACCTCTTCAACGGGGCGGTCGGGGCGGTGTGCCATGCTTGAGAGGTGCCGGCCGAGGGTCTTGCCTTTCCACATGAATATGCCGGTGTTCCACAGGAACTCGCCGCTCTGCATAAACATCTTGGCGTAGTCAAGTTCGGGTTTCTCGCTGAACGATTGCACTTTGTGCAGCTTGTCGTCGGCATGGCCTATGGCGTTGCCCATCTGTATGTAGCCGTAAGCCGTGTTGGGCTGCGTGGGTTTGACGCCTATGGCCAGGAAGTCGGCGTGGGTGTCAACGTAGTCGAGGCCGCGCAGTATCTGGGCTTCGAAACGGTCGGCGTGTTGTATGAGTTGGTCGGCCGGACTTACCACTACATTGGCATCGGCATCGGACAGCACTGTGTGCCATGTGCCCCAAATGGCAGCGGGGGCGGTGTTGAGCTGCACGGGCTCGGGCAGAATGTTGGTCTCGGGCACTTCGGGCAGTTGCTCGCGCACAAGGGACACATAGCTCTCGTAGGTGGATATGTATATGTGGTTGGTGGGGATAAAACGGGCAAAGCGGTCGAAGGTTTGTTGCAGCAGGGTGCGGCCTGTGCCGAAGAAGTCGATAAATTGTTTGGGCAGCTCCTTCTGACTTGCGGGCCACAAGCGGCGTCCAACACCACCGGCCAGAATTATACAGTAGTTCTTATTACGTGTTTCCATTATCAAGGATTAGTGGGTTAGTTACTGTGTTTTTGATATGATGGCTTTCGGGGCCAGTTTTCCTCGTGGTGGGAGGCGTATGGTTGTGAAAGCGATGCTAAGTTAACGAAAAAAACTGCCGTTTGGTATTGCTCCCTGGATTAAAAAAACGAAAAACCGCCTTTTATATCATTATCCGCGGCAGTTGTACCAACGGATTGGGGTTGGTAAAACGACGCGGGAGGGCGTGCCAATAACCGTAATGTGCGTTACAGTTGTAGGCATGCCCTCCCGCGTGGTGAGGTAGTTATGTTATTGAAGCACGTTATGCGTCGCCCTCTTTTTTGCCCTTGTTAGGACGTCGGCGGCCTCTGTGCTTGTGTGGCTTTGGCTTGTCTGCATTGGCCGTGGGCGCATTGGCGCTGGTTGCATTTTCGGCCTTGCCATTGGCGTCGCTTTCTGTGCCCTGCTTGTTGGCATTTTGTGGACGGCGGCGACGGCGGTTGTTGTTAGTCCGCTTTTTGTTGCGCTGAGGCTTGTCTTGCGTTGCTTCAGCCTCGTCCTCTTGTAAGGCCGTGTCGCTTTTGCTGTCGGCGCTGTCAAAGTTGTTATTTCGCAATGTGGCAAAATGTTCGTCGTGCTCTGTGCCGAACACGATGTCGTCCAGCGTGAGCGATGGCACAATGCTTGTGGCGGCGTCTGACTCGCTGTTGTTGTCAAGGTCTTTGTCCTCGGTTTCAGCAGCCTCGGTGGCTTCAACGGCAGTGGCGGTAGTGCAGTCGGCAGTGGCGGTAGTGTCAATGGTGTTGATGGTAGTGTCATCACTATCTTCGGCTACGCTGTTAGTATCAACGGCCATACTGTCGCTTTCTTCGGCCACTTTGTCTGCCTCCCCAGTCTCATTTTCAGCCTTCTCTGTTGCGCTGTCAAATGCGGTCTCAGCTTCGGGCTTGGTCTCTGGCTCAACGTCTGTTTCCATTTCAGCCAATGCCTTGTTTGCGGCTTCTTGGCTTTCGAACGCGGCTTCGTGACTTTCATTTGTAGTCTCTTGGCTTTCGAGTGTGGCCTCGTGGCTTTCGTCCTCGGCTTGTGGCGCAGGCTTGATGTCCTCCTTTATGATGAAGGTTTCTTCCACTTCGGCCAGCGTTTGCACTTCGTCGGCTGTGTGGGCGGTGTCAGCGTCATTGGCCATTTCAGCACTTGGGGCAACGGGTGCTTCGGCTTCGGCATGGCTGGGCGCTTCGGTCTTGGCGTGGCGGCTCTCTGCGATGGCTTCAGCCTCATGGTCGGCGTGTGTACGGAGTGCGCCTAACAGACCCGATATTTGTGTCTGCGCCTCGTTTGCCACGGCTTCATTCAGGGCTTCAGGCTCAGCCTTGGTTTCGATGGTTTCAGGTTTGTTTCCGATGGTTCCAGCTTTGGTTTCGATGGCTTCAGCCTTGGCCTTGGCCTTTTCAGCCATTTGGCGTTTGTGCTCAGCCTTGGCGCGTTGTCGTTCCACTTCGGCTTGGCGCTCGGCCTCGCGCTTGGCGGCGCGCTCCTCGGTGGTAGTGGCGCCCTTGGTCTGTCCCTTCACGGCATCGCCCATGGTCTTGGGGCCGCGGTTGCGTGTGCGCTTTTTGCGCAGACTTTCGTCGGCAGCTTTCAGCTCGTCCTCTTCGGGGGGAGCTGGTATCCCCTTGGCCTCGTAGTCCTCAGCTGTGAGCACGGGTTCGGCAGGTGGTGTGTCAATCACTTCGTACGAGGCAGCCTCGTCGTAAGCCGTGTCGTAAGCTTCGTCAGAGAGTTCCTGTGCGCTCTTCGGAGCCTTGCTGTCCTGCTCTTCGAGCACGGGGGCGTCGGCCTTGTTCTTGCCCTTGGCTTTTGAAGTCTTGCCCTTGCTCAGTCCGTCCTCGATGGTGTCGATTTTGGGCAGAGCGAACGACTCTTCGGCCTCCATGGCAGTGCGCTTTTCTTTAGAACGGAAGATGCTGTCGTATGTGGCAGGCTCGCGGCGCATACGTGTGAGGGCCTCTTTCGAAGCCTCCTGCTGGCTCTCCTTTTTTGAGCGTCCGCTGCCGCGTGCTATGGTGATGCCTTCGATGCTGATAACGGTGCGGAAGCCCTTTTCGCCATCGCAGGCAGAGTCCTTAAAGTTGATATTGATGCGGTTTTTCTGACTCCACTCCAGCAGCTTGCTCTTAAAGTTAACCTCCTTCTGCGCCACGTTGTCGAGGTCGACGTACCGGCCTATAACGCGGTTGTTAATGAACCATTGGCAAGTTTTGAAGCCGCGGTCCAGATAAATGGCCCCCATCAGTGCTTCAAAGGCATTGCCGCCAATGTTGGTGTGGCTCATGCGCGTGCCTTGTGCAGCCAGAATAAGCTTTTCGAGCCCCATGTCGGCAGCCAGTCGGTTAAGTGCCTCGCGCTGCACGATTTTGGAGCGGGTAGATGTGAGAAAACCCTCGCGTTTGTGTGGAAAGTGGTGGAAGAGAATGTCGCTCACGATAGTCTCGAGCACGGCATCGCCCAGATATTCGAGTCGTTCGTTGTTGAGCGGTTTCGAGGTATTCTCGCTGCGCTGTTTGCGGTCGCGGTTGTTGGCCTTGCGGTCCTTGCCGCCCTTTTTGCTGTCGGCGTCACGTCGGTAGCTGAGCGACTTGTGCGAGAAAGCGATGCGGTATATCTCGATATTGTGCGGGTAAAAGCCCAATATGTCGTATAGGGCCGACAGAAACTCCTTGTTCTTGCGGAAGGGGAGCTTCATGCGGTCAAATAAGTTCAGTATCATATATATGCAGTGCAAATGTGGCGTGACGTGCTGTTGCGCAAGTCATGCGCACAAATTGCCGTTGAATTAGGGTGTATGATGTGGATATGGGAAAAGCGCAAATGTGCAGATGCGCCAGCGTGCCGAAATGCTATGCGTGATAGCATTTGCACATCTGCGCATTTGCACATTTGCACATGTTACGCGCCTTTGGGTGCGTTAGGCTTCATACTTCTTTACAATGCAGCAGGCGTTGTGTCCGCCAAAGCCGAATGTATTGCTCAATGCAGCGCGTACGGTGCGCTTTTGTGCCTTGTTAAAGGTGAAGTTGAGGTTGTAGTCGATGTTCTCGTCGCGATCGTCGTCCTCGTGGTTGATGGTAGGCGGCACGATATCGTTCTGCACCGAGAGGCAGCAGATGAGTGCTTCAACAGCACCGGCAGCACCGAGCAAGTGGCCGGTCATACTCTTTGTAGACGAGATGTTGAGCTCGTAAGCGTGCTGGCCAAAGAGCTTGGTAATGGCCTTCACCTCAGAGATGTCGCCCACGGGGGTAGATGTGCCGTGCACATTGATGTAGTCGATGTCCTCGGGCTTCATTTCAGCGTCTTCGAGGGCAGCCTTCATCACGAGGTTGGCACCGAGTCCTTCGGGGTGTGAGGCAGTGATGTGGTGTGCGTCGGCCGACATGCCAGCGCCAGCCACTTCGCAGTAAATCTTGGCGCCGCGTGCCTTGGCGTGCTCAAGTTCCTCAAGAATGAGTATGCCGGCACCCTCGCCCATGATAAAGCCGTCGCGGCTCTTGCTGAAGGGGCGTGAAGCGTGTGTGGGGTCGTCGTTGCGTGTTGAGAGCGCGTGCATGGCGTTAAATCCGCCCACGCCGCAGGGCCAGATGGCAGCTTCGGCACCACCGGTCACCATGGCGTCGGCCTTGCCGAGGCGAATGAGGTTGAAGGCGTCGGCCAAAGCGTTGGTTGAAGAGGCGCAAGCCGATGTAGTGGTGTAGTTGGGGCCGTGGAAACCATACTGGATAGAGATTTGTCCGGCAGCGATGTCGGCAATCATCTTAGGAATGAAGAAGGGGTTGAACTTAGGGCCGTTCTCCTTGTTGATGGCATAGTAGCCAGCTTCCTCCTCAAAGGTGTGAATACCACCGATACCTACACCGAGCACCACGCCGATGCGGTTCTTGTCGATAGTTTCGAGATCCCAGCCGCTGTCCTTGATAGCCTCCATGGCAGCCACGAGAGCGTACTGCTCGTAAAGGTCCATTTTGCGAGCCTCCTTGCGGTCGATAAAGTCGGTAGCCTTAAAGCCCTTCACCTCGCATGCAAACTGTGTTTTGAACTTCGACGCATCGAAGTGTGTGATAGGGCCGGCGCCGCTAACGCCGTTCTTGATGTTTTCCCAAGTTTCGGGTACTGTGTTACCTACTGGTGTGAGGGCGCCAAGGCCTGTTACAACAACTCTTTTGAGTTCCATAAAGTTTGAATATCGTTAATGAATGCGCAGCCGTCAGCTTGAGTGGCAGCATGGGCGGTGTGTGCCCTGTGGCTCTCTCTGCACTTTAGTAGATTAGCACGCACGCGGCAGTGTGCTGTCCGCTTGTTTCCCGCGCCACGCGATGGGTGGGCTGGGGTAGTACTCGCTAATCTACTAAACAAATAAGGCGTGTTTCGAGGGGTGGGCTTGTGTGCACCAGAGCCGTTCAGCTGTGTGCTGCAGCATAGGGGTGAAACGTGTTGATATGCAGTGTTTTTGTAGGCGTGTAATGCCATAATGCAATTAACGTTTAACGTACAGCGACCTGTCTCCACACCGTCAGGGGCTGACAGCATAGCGACGCAGACGCGTAACGTTAAACGTTAATTGTTTTGGGTTGGGTAGTCGTAAGACAAGCAGATTACTTGTTAACTTCTCCTTCGATGTAAGCGATAGCGTCACCTACGGTTGAAATCTTTTCAGACTTGTCATCGGGGATAGTGATGCCAAATTCCTTCTCAAATTCCATGATGAGCTCTACAGTGTCGAGAGAGTCAGCACCGAGGTCGTTAGCGAAGCTTGCTTCGTTCTTAACTTCAGATTCGTCAACGCTGAGCTTGTCAACGATGATAGCCTTTACTTTTGCTTCAATATCAGACATAGTTTCTTTATTTGAATTTAATGAATTATGTTCCTTGTATTTAAGTTCCCGCGTGCAAAAGTAATGCTTATTCCTAATACTGACAAACTTTTAGGCTAAAAAGATACGATAAATTGCACGTTTTCCGAAAAAGTGTGCGCTCCCGGGTGTTAGGGTCGTGTTTTCCAGCACAATCCGTCGAGTGATTTGTGCTCCCTGACAAAGCAAGAGCACAGCAGGCCAACAGCCACCGATGTGGCCATGCCGATACAGCCGTAGAGCAGAAAACTCGTGTCGGTGAGATAGCGCACGGCAAACACTGCTCCCACGCCACACACAAAGCCCGTAAGAGCCGCTTTGCCGCCGATGCGCGGAAAGAATATGCCCATCAGGAACAGACCGCCGAGACCGCTTGAGAGCAGTCCGAGTATCTCCTGGAAAAAGTCAAGCAGCGAGAGAATGTGCCACGTGGCCATGAGCAGTGCCATGCACATGCCCAATGCGCCCGACACGATGCAGGTGCGGCGTGCCACGCGCAGGGTGGCAGCATTGCTGGCAGTGGGGCGGAAGCGTTGGTAAAAGTCGACACTGTAGGCCGTGGCCACAGAGTTGATGTTGGACGATATGGTGCTCATGGTAGCGGCAAAAATAGCCGCAATGAGCAGTCCGGCCACCCCTTGTGGCAGCTGGCTCATCATGAAGAAGGGGAATATCGTGTCGGCCTTGCCCATGGTGTAGTCGAGCGCTGCGGGGTGTGTCTTGAAAAAGGTGTACAACCCTGTGCCAATGGCAAAGAATGCCACACTCACAAACACGCTCATCAGGCCGTTGAGCATGATGCTGCGCCGTGCGCCAGCCTCGTCCTTGGTGGTAAGGTAGCGCTGAATGACAGTCTGGTCGCTGGTATAAGATATGAGGTTGTTGGCCATACCGCCTAATATGATAACCCAGAAGGTGGCCGAACGGTAGTCGAGACTCCAGCTAAAGAGCCGCATCTTGTGGTCGTCCATGGCTATCTGCCAGAAACCGCTTGCCCCGCCATCGGTGCCCCACATCAGGTAACCGGCAGCAAAGAGTGCGCCACCCACCAGTATGAAGCCCTGCACCACATCGCCCCACACCACGGCCTCGACACCACCCATGGTGCAGTAAACGATGGTGACAAGCGCCATGAGCACAATGCAGATGTAGAGGTTGATGCCCGTAACCGCCGTAAGCGCCAGCGAGGGCAAGTAGAGCACCAATGCCATGCGCACCACCATAAAGATGATGAACAAGGCCGATGCCAGCAGACGTGTGGGCGCATTGAAGCGACGTTCAAGATACTCGTAGGCACTCGTCACGTTGAGGCGTCTGAAAAATGGCAAATAATACTTGATAACGGGGAACGACACCAGCAGTATGGTCACCAGCATGGGGTAGTAAGTCCAGTCGGTGGCGTAAGCCTTGGCGGGGTAGGCCATGTAGGTGATGGCGCTGAGCATGGTGGCATAGATGCTGATGCCCGCTGCCCACCAGGGTATGCGGCCGCCGCCCTTGAAAAAGTCGTCGGCATTGCCCTCGCCGCGCTTCATAAAGTAATAGCCCAGCAGCACCATGCCCACGAGATAGGCCACGAGCACCGTCCAGTTGAGCCACCCAAAGGTGGGCCGCACGTCCATCTTGACAGCTGTTACAGCTGCCGACCTGATGCCCGGCTTGCTCTCGCCGTCCACCACCACCCATTCGCCGTCACATGCCACAAGGGCAGCCCCGGCGCGTGCCAACAGCGGTGAGCGGCTTTCGGCCACCCACGTGTTGGTGATGGTGTGGTAAATAATGAGTTCGTCGTTGAAAGCGTACCAAGCCTCGGGTTGGCGCATGTAGGTGGCCTTTTCGAGTTCGAGCCTTGCTACATAGGCGTGCATGGCCTGTGTGCCATACCTTTGGGCGTCGAGCCGTGCCTGTTTGATGAGCAGAGGTCGGTTGATGGCCGCCTCAAAGCGTTGTTTGTTCACACCGCCCGCAAACACTATGTGGGCACAGCCCGAGGGCACACCTGCGGCACCGGCCAGGGTGACGGCCTCGGTGCGGCCGTGTGGCACAATGGGGGCCATACGTGTCCATTGGTGTGTGGCGGGGTTGTAACACCACCCGTCGGTGTGTGCCATGCCCCGTTGGGTGTCGGTGGCAGGGGCAAATCCGCCCGCCAGATAAAAGCAAGGCCCCGTGGCACTGTTCTGCACCACGCCCACGGGCTGCACACGTGCGGCACCGGGCAGGTCGGGCAGACGCTCCCACTGCTTGCCGCCGGGGAAACGCAGTCGGTAGGCAGCCTGCGAGGGACTACCGTTGCTCAGTCCGCCGGCCACGTAGATGTAGCCGCCGCCGTAGGCCCCCGCCATGTTATCGAGCGGCTGTGGCAGTGCGGGCAGTGCCTCTATTACGAGTTGGTGGTTGTGGCCCGACTTGAGGTAGTAGCTTTTGGCCAGGCTCTGCTTGCCGTTGCTTGTGCCGCCCACGCACACCATACCGTGTGGCACACTCACACCCACACCGTAGGCGGCGGGGTGGGGCAGACAGCCTATTTTGTGCCATTGCATAGTGCCCGCAGTGTGGTGCAGGTTAAGTTCGTAGATGTCGGCATAGAATTGCTTGTCACCGCCGTCGGCAGCCGGTGTGCCCGGAAAGTTGCAGCCGCCGGCCACTAATAGCTTGCTGCCCGTGCTGCCGGCAAATGCGGCCGACACGCCTTGCTGCCCGTTGACGCGCAGTGGTGGCAAGGGGCGGTAGCTGACGGTGTTGAATGGGTTGTCGTTGCCGCCGTGGCGGGCTTGCGCCTGCATGGTAAGTGCCAGGCAGAGTGTGAGCAGTGTGAGTAGCAATTTGTTCATGGTGGTGATGATATTAGATGTATATCCGTTGGCGGAATTTCAGGTTAACGGGTTAACAAGTTGACAGGTTGACAAGTAAGTATGCTATATACTACTTATTATGTTAAAGTCAGAATGACAGGAAACTTAAAAAGCTTGGCCAACTTGCCAGTTACCCCGTTGAGTTGTCAACTTGTTTGTCAGTTCCGCCAATTGGTTATGATTGGGCAAAGATACGTAATCGTTTGCATCTGCAATGTAATATTTGCCACAAAAAGGTGGTTGATGGGGTTGCAAGTGACCGTATTTATAAGTCTGAAAGTTTGCCACGTACGGTGCAGCGTGTATGTTGTGTCAAGTGTGAGCCTTGTGTCTGAAAAAAAACAGAAATCCCCTTGACGGCTGTGCAGCCGCAAGGGGATTTCGAGCTTCTATGGCTTTATCATTCAATGCTGATTAGTCGCGACGCGGACGGCGTGGTGCGTGACCACCTTCGCCACCTTCGCGGCGCGGACGGCGTGCGGGACGTTCCTCCCAGCCTTCGGGCTTCTCTTCGAGCACGCGGTGTGAAAGGCGGAACTTGCCGGTCTTGTCGTCAATTTCGAGGAGCTTGACCTTGATGGTGTCACCCTCTTTAATGCCAGCTTCCTCAACAGACTCGAGGCGCTTCCATGCTATTTCGGAGATGTGGAGCAAGCCTTCCTTGCCCGGCATGAACTCTACAAAGCAGCCGTAAGGCATGATGCTGACAACCTTGGCGTCGTAAACCTCGCCCACTTCGGGTATGGCCACGATGGCACGTATCTTGGCCACGGCAGCATCGATGCTCTCCTTGTTGGGCCCAGACACCTGGATTTTGCCTACGCCGTCTTCCTCGTCGATGGTGATGGTGGCACCAGTGTCCTCCTGCATGCCCTGAATAATCTTTCCGCCCGGGCCAATAACGGCACCGATAAACTCTTTGGGAATTTCGAAGGCTTCGATGCGGGGAACGTGGGGCTTGAGTTCGGGACGTGGTGCGGGCATGGTTTCGAGAATCTTGCCCAAGATGTGCTCACGTGCCTGCTTGGCTTGGTTAAGAGCCTTTTCAAGGATTTCGTATGACAGACCGTCGCACTTGATATCCATCTGTGTGGCAGTAAGGCCCTTTGCAGTACCGGTGGTCTTGAAGTCCATGTCGCCCAAGTGGTCCTCATCGCCCAGAATGTCGCTCAATATGGCGTACTTGTCCTCGCCGGGGTTCTTGATAAGACCCATGGCAATACCGCTCACGGGAGCCTTGATGGGCACACCAGCGTCCATCAGAGCCAGAGTTCCGGCACATACGGTGGCCATAGACGATGAGCCGTTTGACTCGAGAATGTCGCTCACCACGCGCACTGTGTAGGGGTAGTCGGCAGGGATTTGGCCCTTGAGGGCGCGCCATGCCAAGTGGCCGTGACCAATTTCGCGGCGGCCTACGCCACGCTGTGCCTTGGCCTCGCCAGTTGAGAAGGGAGGGAAGTTATAGTGGAGGAGGAAGCGCATGTAGCTCTTGTCGAGCACATCGTCAACCATCTTTTCGTCGAGCTTGGTGCCGAGGGTGGCAGTGGCCAGAGCCTGTGTTTCGCCACGTGTGAAGATGGCCGAACCGTGAGGCATGGGCAGGGGTGACACTTCGCACCAGATGGGACGGATATCGGTGGTTTTGCGGCCATCGAGACGCTTGCCCTCGTCGAGAATGCAGCGGCGCATGGCATCGCGTTCTACGTCGTGGTAGTAGCGGTCTACCATGGCGTTCTTTTCTTCGAGCTCTTCGGGTGAGAGTTCGGGGTGTGCGGCAGCATAGCGTTCCTTAAATCCTTCGCGTATTTCGGTGAAGGCATCTTCGCGCTGGTGCTTGTCGTGGTCGCCGGCTTCGGCAATGGCGTAGGCGGGCTTGTAGCACTCGTCCTTTACTTGCTGGCGGAGTTCCTCGTCGTTCACCTCGTCGTCGTATTCGCGCTTGACGTCGGTGCCGAGTTCCTTTGAGAGTTCCTTTTGCAACTGGCACATGGGCTTGATAGCCTCGTGAGCCACCTTGAGCGCTTCGAGCAGTGCGCTTTCGGGCACTTCGTCCATTTCACCTTCAACCATCATGATGTTCTCTTCGGTGGCACCTACCATGATGTCCATGTCGGCCTCCTTGAGCTGGTCGAAGGTGGGGTTGACAACGTATTCGCCGTTGATGCGTGCTACGCGCACCTCAGAGATGGGGCCTTCAAAGGGAATGTCGCTGGCAGCGAGGGCTGCTGATGCGGCAAAGCCGGCCAGTGCGTCGGGCATGTCAACACCATCGGCTGAGAAGAGCGTGATGTTAACGTATACCTCGCAGTGGTAGTCTGAGGGGAAGAGTGGGCGCAGTGCGCGGTCGACCAGACGTGAAGTAAGGATTTCGTAGTCGCCGGCGCGGCCTTCGCGCTTGGTGAAACCGCCGGGGAAACGGCCTGCGGCGCTATATTTTTCTTTGTAGTCGCACTGGAGGGGCATGAAGTCTGTGCCGGGCTGAGCCGTCTTGGCAGCACAAACGGTGGCAAGCAACATGGTGTTGTTCATACGCAGCATAACTGCGCCATCAGCTTGCTTGGCCAATTTGCCAGTTTCGATGCTGATGGTGCGTCCATCGGGCAGCGAAACGGTCTTGGTTATCACGTTCATCTGATTGTTGTTATAAATTATTTTGATTTTACCTTCGTTGTAACGCACAAAAGTAGCAATTATTTTTTAAGTGGAGGGAGTGGGGCTTTACTTTTTTCTGATTTAGAACAAGCTTTGCGAGCTAATGAGTTAACCCGTTAACCCAAAATACCGCCAACGGGTTAGCCTATTAGCATACTGAAGTTTCGGATTTAACAAGGACGGGCTGAAAGCCCAATGGAGCACATAGCCCAGGGCAAGCGAAGCGGCACCCTGG
>OLFZ01000310.1_pt1 | contig 56290 bp, 51 predicted proteins | sample 1604861 | NCBI WGS metagenome assembly OLFZ01 (sample SAMEA3888895, study PRJEB22519) | human gut metagenome | biome: human gut; feature: human-associated habitat; material: faeces | place: Denmark | collected 2011 | reverse complement strand
GGATGGTCTGACCGGTCAGATATGGCTGGATGTTTCCAAAGAAGAAAAAGAGCAGTATGAACAAAAGCGACAGTTGTGGAAAAAACAGATAGAGGAGGAGCAGACCTATTTGCTTCGTCCGGGAGCAACCAAAGATGAGGTAAAGATCGCGCTGGGGATCAATGTAGGATCGGATGCGTACGATACAGCAGGGGCGGCATATGATTTTATCGGTCTTTTCCGGACGGAATTTCTGTATATGGAAAACGACCATATGCCGACGGAAGAAGAACAATTCAGTGTCTACCGTCGTATCTTAGAAGGTGCAAAAGGCAAGCCGGTGACCCTGCGGACACTGGATATCGGAGGGGATAAGACCCTGCCGTATTTTTCCCTGCCAAAAGAGGATAATCCATTTCTGGGAGAGCGGGCGCTGCGTTTATGTTTTTCCCACATGGAGATCTTTGAGACACAAATGCGTGCGGCACTCAGGGCATCTGTCTATGGAAATTTACAGATCATGTTTCCCATGGTAGGCAGTATGGAGGATATCCGCAAGGCAAAGGAAGCGGTAAGAAAGGTCATGGATGCACTGGAGCAGGAGGGGATTGCCTATGATCCAAAGGTTAAGATCGGTGTCATGATCGAAGTCCCAAGTCTGGCTTTGCAGGCAGATCTTGTTGCGCAGGAGGTGGATTTTGCCAGTATCGGATCGAATGATCTGACCCAGTATGTATGTGCGGCAGACCGCATGAACGCTGCCATGGAGCCTTACTATCAGACTTATGCACCGGCGATGGTTCGGCTCTTGGGCTTTGTTTTTGAAAGTTTTCAGAAGGCAAACAAGCCGATCTCTGTATGTGGTGAGATGGCAGGCAATCCCAAGGGGGCGGCACTTCTGGTCGGACTTGGCGCGAGAAAACTCAGTATGAATGCTGCCATGCTGGCTGCAGTAAAAGCAGAATTGGCAAGGCACAGAATAGACGAATTAGAGAAAATGGCAAAGACCTGTCAGGAACTTTGCACAGAAAAAGAGATTAAGGAGCAGATGGAAATGTAAAAGAAAGTTAAGAGGTTTTTTATGAAAAGAAGAATAGCAAGCAGATGTCTGGCTGGTTTATTGACCCTTATTCTTACAGTGACGACTTTGGGAACATCTTTGGTCGAGGCTTCTACAGGGGATATTGATGCCGCAATCGTAGCGGAATCATTACAGGTGGCAAAGCAGGTCGAAGCAGAGGGCATCGTTCTTTTGAAAAATGAAGACGGGGTGCTGCCACTTGCAGCAGAGCAGGCTGTCAGTGTCTTTGGAAGCGCAGCGATCGATCCGTATTATGGCAGTTCCGGTTCCGGATCGATCAAGTCGGATACCATGATCGGATTTTATGATGCGCTTTCTGCAGCAGGTATTACATATAATGATACCCTTTATCAATCTTACCAGACTTGGTATGGAAAGAACGGCAATCATAAAGAAATGCCTGTCAGCGAGTTGGATATGACCCAGGCAAGGGAATATGCCGATACAGCGATCCTTATGATCGGAAGATCCGGGAGCGAAGGAAATGACCTTACCCTGGAAGAATTGCAGTTGAGCGCGGAGGAAAGCAGTCTGATCGATACAGTGGCAAAGACTTTTGATCATGTGATCGTATTGTTTAATATTGCAAATATGATGGAGATGGGATTTTTAGAAAATTACCCATCGATCCAGGGGGCTGCGATCATATGGACACCCGGTGAAGCGGGCATGGAATCGGTCGCACAGATGTTGGCAGGGCAAATAAATCCATCCGGAAAATTACAGGATACGATTGCATATCATGTATCGGATCATCCATCTACAGCAAATTTTGGCGATTATACTTATGCGGATCAGAAAGCCAACTTTGTGGAGTATGAGGAAGGCATTTATGTCGGCTATCGCTATTTTGAGACCTTTGGGGTTCCGGTCCAGTATCCGTTTGGCTTTGGACTTTCTTATACAGAATTTGCATGGAGCGATATCAGCTTTGATAAAAACGGAAGGGACTGTCAGGTAGCAGTGACGGTGACGAATTGCGGAGAACGTGCCGGTAAAGATGTGGTCCAGATCTATGTCAGCCTGCCATATCAGGCAGGAGGTGTGGAAAAAGCGGCGACACAGTTGGTGGCTTTTGTCAAAACGGATCTTCTGGAGCCGGGAGCAAGTGCACGCTATACGGCAACCTTTGACATATGGGATTGTTCTTCTTATGATGCTGACGGCGAACAGGCATATATTTTAGATGCCGGTGATTATACGGTGCGTGTGGCACATGATGTAAAAGATAGTGAGTGTGATTTCTCTTATGCACTTGGGGAAAAACTGGTAAAGAAAACGGATGAAGTATCCGGTGCAGAGATCAAGAATTTATTTTCGGATGCTTTCTGTGATCAGATGACGGTTCTGTCAAGAATGGATCCGGTGGGGACTTATCCGACCACACCTGTCAATGAGACCTGTCCGGTTGATATCAGTGATATGGATGCTGCTGTAGCACCGGAAACGGATGCGGATGCCGTGGCACCGACGATCGGAGCGACTTATGAGGATAAGATCATGCTGCAGGAAGTGGCTGTGGATCCATCATTAGAGGAGGCCTTTTTAGATCAGTTGACTTTGGATGAGATGATCGATCTGATCTGTAACTGCGGCTATAAGACACCGGGCGTAGATCGTCTGGGAATCCCAAAGACAAATGATAATGACGGACCGGCTTCCGTAAAAGGAGCAGGCGGTCTTTTGTATCGGGACTCCGGTGTGGCATGGCCGGCAGGGGTATGTCTTGCCTGCACATGGAATGTAGATCTTGCTTATGCACATGGCGTGCGCTGTGGTATCGAGGCAAAAAATATAGGTACAAATATCTGGTATGCACCGACGGCAAATATTCATAGAAATCCAAAGGGCGGACGAAATTTTGAGTATTTTTCCGAAGATCCGATCGTTTGCGGAAAGATGGCAAGTGCCATTGTGCAGGGGGCACAGTCGCAAAACCTGACAGTTACAGTAAAACATCTGGTCTTAAATGAGCAGGAGAAAAACCGTTGGGGGATTTTGACCTGGGCGGATGAACAGACGATACGGGAGATATACCTAAAGCCTTTTGAAATAGCAATCAAGGAAGGCGGAGCAAAAGGTGTTATGTCTGCCTACAGCCGTTTGGGAAAGACCTGGTGCGGCGGAAATGGTGTACTGTTAAAAGATCTTTTGCGTACAGAGTGGGGCTATTCTGATTATGTGATTTCAGACTTTTCCGTACATGGTCTGTGTGGAAGTTATATGAATCCTTTACAGGCGACATATGCGCAGAATGATGCAAATCTGACAGGTATTTATGCAGTCCAGTTTTTATCTATCAAAAAGGCGATGAAGCAGGAGTATAAAGAAAATCCAGCAGCTTTTGGTACAGCCATGCGGGCGTGTGTGAGAGACATTATCCATATGAAAATGGCATCCAGTGCATTCTCTAGGCAGGTGGGCACATCGGAAAGCATACACATTGAGGGTGAGACAGCAAAGGTTAAGGGCAAGTCTGTCAAGAATGCCGGGTTTACGGAAAAAGCAGGTGGTGCAAGTCAGGGATATGTGCTCTGCAATCTGTCCAAGAAAGGCAATGTGGCAACATGGACATTTGATGTAGTGGAAGCAGGAACCTATGATTTGACTATGGCATTGGCAAGTACAAATCTGATCGGGAAAGATGTGGCGTTAAGTAAGCAGATCAATATGCAGGTCAACGGCGTGGAAACGGATGTATCGGAGATAGAAATTCTGGGTAGTGGTGTTTTGAAATATAATCAGTTCGCTACATATGGTCCATTGCAGGTAGATCTGGAGGCGGGGACGAATACGATCACTTGGACAGTGATAGGGTATTCGGTACCAAATGTAGACTATGTGGAATTATATAAAGTAACAGAATAATTAGGATGCTAAGATCATCCATGGCGGATCAGGCAGATGCTTTCCGTCATGGATGCTTTTGCCATTTCGGTAAACGCATCTAAGGACAATTCTGGGTTGTCCTGGCGGAACCAGTAGGCGTATAGTCCCATGATGCCATTGGCTATGTATTCGGTATAATACTCCTTTTGCTGATCCGAAAGTGTACTGTCCGGATTGGATGCGAGGATACAGTATTTGATGGCAGCGACACCATCCTCGAAAAAGGCAGAGCAGCTTGGCTCTGTAAAGATCACGCGGTAAAAATCCATTTTGTCCCGCACGACATTGGTCAGCCCATCAAATAATGTATCGAGCTGTACGTTTTCACAATTCTTTAACTGTTCTGCAATCATGTTACGTGCAAGTTGCTGCATTTCTGAAACGAGGTCTTCAATACATTCATAATGCAAATAAAAAGTCCGTCGGTCAATATCTGCTTCACGTGTCAATTCTGAGATTGTGATTGCATTGTAAGGCTTTTTTTTGAGTAATTCTACGAAAGCATGGCGCATTGCTTGTTTTGTTTTTTCGATGCGTCTGTCTGTTTTTCGTGCTTTTTTTCCTTCCATGATAAAAACTCCCCCAAAGTTAATGCACAGAAATGGTACAGGCTGTGCATTTCTACTCATTTGTATGATGGTTGGCGATTGTTTTGTTCGCCCATATGTCTATATAATAATAACATAAAAATGCACAAAGTGTGTAGAAATTATTAAGGAGGGGTTTGGTATGGGTATTTTATACAATGTACCGGATTTAAAGACCTGGGGCTTTATGGCGTTTGTTTTATTAGCACTGATCGCTTTTAATGAACTGGGCAGAACAAAAAAATGGGGAGGAATCTTATTATTTGTTATTGTACCATTGGTGCTTACCATTGCAATCTGGCCTACAACGGCTGCACCGGGTAATGAATATGGAACAGGTAACTGGTTTAACTGGGTTAAGACTTACTCTGCACTGGCAGGTTGTGTCGGCTTCATGCTGATTCGTTTCTGCCCAAAGATTGAGCACAGCAAGTTTGCTATGTACTTCCCACCAATTATTTTGGCGGCAAATATCTGCGAAGCAGTTATGCGTGACTTCCAGGTATTCTCATGGGGATTGACAGAAGGCGGATATGTTGACAACTTATGGACTATTTCCGGACCTTGGAACGTAATGAATGGTATTGCAGGTATCTTCAATATCTTATTGATCTGTGGTTGGTCAGGAATCTTCGTATCAAAAGAAAAATCTCGTGATATGATGTGGCCAGATATGGACTGGATCTACATTTTGACCTATGATTTATGGAACTTTGCATATACATACAACTGTATTTCAGACCATTCTGTATACTGTGGCATGTTGCTTCTTTTGTCTTGTACCATTCCTTCATTCTTCATCAAGAGAGGATGCTGGTTACAGCACAGAGCACAGACATTGGCACTTTGGATTATGTTTATCATGACAGTACCTACTTTCGCAGATCGCGTAGCACCAGTACCAACAACACACAATCCAACAGCATTCTTTATCGTAAGCTTCCTTGCACTTGCAAGTAATGCTGGACTTTTCATCTATCAGGTATATGTTATTCGTAAGAATAAGAAGAACCCACTTAAGGATGAACTTTATACAGAAACAGCACATTACAAGAAGATTGTTGCTGAAAACTAAAATTTCATAATTTCACTTACATAGCTGAGCTGCCGTTTTTTGGTGGCTCAGCATTTTTGGCTTTCATGGTATGGTATTAACCAATAGCTAGAAATCCTTTATTTTCAAGCATTTGACGGGAGAAGGAAATGAATTTACAACTAGTTTACAACTTTTAAAATTGCTGCGATACGAATTATAAAAGTGAATAAGGAGGCCACTTAACCTTAAGTGGCCTTGGCTACTACAAAACGAATCCGTCCTAGGGTGTCAAAAGCAGGAAAAGTAATTCTGTGAATTGACGCACTGGGGAGGGTTTGTTATTTAATAAGTCATATACTAGACCGTGTTATTCGGTTGATAGTAGAGCCTAATCAACTTCTTTCCAGTGAAGATTAGTATCTTGAATTCAAATGGGAAGGTATTATTGCTTATGTAAACTATATCCGGCATGGTTTTGGCTCCACGATAGGAGACGTCTCTATATTCCCGACACTGAAGAACTTGGATAAATAATCCTAGTATTTTCAAGGGGTTCAGAGGTTGGTTGACAGGATTTACGACCAATTTACGACCAGATAATTGAAAGAGAACACGATTAAGGGAGTTTTCACCTATGTGGAAGCTCTCTTTTTATTTAAAAAGGCGATTGACTTTGAAACAGTTAGATAAAATTAAATGTTTTAAATCAAGCGAATGAAATCTAACGATATGGATTACAATTAAATATGTGAATCGTAGACGAGCCCACTTATTCTTAAGTGGGCTTGACTATTACAAAACAAACCCTCCCGAGAATGTCAAAGGTAGTGAAAACAATCAGTATTTTGACATGACCTGTGGAGGGTTTGTTATTCTTTTTGGAAGTTACAACTCACATATAACTTGTTATAACTCTATGTATTTTACAGAAAAATGGCACTCGCTTTTCGGGAGACCAAGAAAAAATATCAACATTATTTCATTTGTAACAAGCTATATTGAGCCCCAGATTAGCAGATAGATTACACAGCATCGGATAGTCAAATGCCCGGTGCTGTTTTTTAATGCCACCACACCTATTAGCCCAAAATGAAAAAATATTGAAAATGGCTAATAGATATAAGATTCCGAATTTAAATGTAAATTATTTCTTATGCGGTCAAGGATGTGCCCGAAATGAGATGGCTGATTGAAACATTCGGGCACAAGAATCTGATCAAACTTAAAAATGTGACTCATCAGCCGTCTAAAGATGAAAAATCGTCAGATATTACCCTCTTTACCGAATCATCGGTAAGGAGGGTATTTTTGTTTTTTGTTACGATATTGAAGTGGGGTGAATCCAAAGGCCTTTTTAAAAGCATTTTGAAAATGAGACTGGTCTGTAAAACAAAGCACCGAACTGATTTCTGCAATGGATTTATCACTATAGGTTAAAAGGTTTTTGGATTCCTCCAGTTTTACCCGCCTGATAAACGCTCCTATGGAAAAACCTAGATTGTCTTTGAACAGTTTGCAGGTGTGGGAGCGGCTAAAACCAAGATAATCTGCGATGTCGTCTATGGTGATTTTCGTGTATACGTTTTGGCGTATGTACTGGGTACAACGGAAAATACTGTGATTGATGTTTGCCGGGATAATAAGGTTTTGCACCTCCCCGGTAAAATGCATTGCGCTGTGACCGATTATCAAATCCAGTTCTTCCATAGAGGTGCATTTATCTATGGTTTGATAATAGTTAAGGGTAATGTCAGCACATTTTTTTAAGGGTAAACCAGCTTTTTTGGCCGATTCCGAAAATAGGGCAACGGAATAATAGCCAATCTGTTTTCTGGATTCGATGGAGGTAGGATTGGATTCTGCATTATATATGTAGTGGGGAGAAATCAGATAATCCCGAACGGCGTGAACGTCTCCTTTCTCAATATATTTCAGAATTTCCTCTTCTTTTAATAATGACTCCGGAGTATCATTTGAAAAATACTGATTTTCAAAATAGGTTTCCACAGAAGAGATGTCGGTTATCTTTTTTTGATAACTAAAAAAATCTTCTCGTGAAAAGTTTTCGTTATTGAATAAGTAGTTTATAAAGAGGAGATTGTCTGTAAAATCCAGTTGGATGGTATGGACAGATCCGGCCTGAACAGGACCGATTACAAGGGAAAAATCAGAACCTTTTACTTTTACCATTCCCCAAAAAACAGAATCCTTTGTTTCGTAGTAACTAAGGGTTTGAGTTAATGAAATCATGTTTGGAGTCAGATGAGCCAGGGAAAGAATCTGCTCTCCCTGGGGAAGTGAAAAAATCTGACGGGTGCCATCAAAAAAACGCAGGGGCATCTTTATGGAATTGTAGAGGTATATACATAGATTATACTGTTCTTTTTTTGACATGCTTTTTATTTCCATTTTCTGTCCTTCCAGGGATTTTAAGATAAATATACAATAAATAAGAAGATTATACAATAAACAAAAAGGGTGACTGATTATATTAATTGTAAGATATAAGGAGGTCGCTATGAAGGCAATTACTATGAAAGAAAAAATAGCGTGGAATATGCCGGCGCTTACATCCAACAGTATATGGGGAATGCTGTCCGGATATTTGACATTTTATTTAACCCAGAGTGTTTTATTATCTACTGCTTCAGTAGGAATCGTATTAATGGCATCAAAAATATTTGATGGTTTTACGGATTTGATTGCCGGATACATTATTGAAAAAACAAACACCAAATGGGGTAAAGGCCGTCCCTTTTCCTTGTTTGCGGCAGTGGCGTGGGTATTTATTATTCTACTGTTTTCCGTGCCCGGGTTTTTTAGCACTACGGGAAAATTGATTTATGTATTTGTTTGTTATTCCATTATCAACTCAGTGGCATTGACATTTTATAGCTGCTCCGACCAGGTATATATGCTACGGGCTATGCCTAGGGAAGAGGATAAATCATCTACCCTGGCAATTGGAGGTGTTATTTGTACCTATGGAGGAACTGTTCTTGCCATTGTTTTACCTATGGTTATAACCAGACTGTGTACTTCTGATCGGGGATGGACGCTTTTAGTATTAGCATTGGGTATTCCATCAGCGATACTGGCGACTTTTCGTTTTCTTTTTGTAAAAGAAGTGGAGACGAGGATGGAAGATGAGAAAACAGAAAGCATTTCCGTGAAGGATATGGCATCACATATTGTGCACAACAAATATGTTCTTATTTGCTTTGGATTGGTGTTTTTCTTTTATCTGAATATGAATATTAATACCATAGTAGGTAGTTATTTTTTTACTTATAATGTGGGGAATCTGGATTTGTTATCTGTTGTAAGTGCCACAGCTTTGGTGATACCTATTTTCTTAATGTTTATTCCAAAACTTTTATCTATTATGGGTAAAACAACAGTGTTAAAGATTGGATTGGTTGTAAATCTGATTGCATCAATTATTAAGGCAATCGCACCCTTAAATCTGCCTCTTTACACTGTGACATCATTATTCTGTTCTTTGGGAACTATGCCCATGGTATATTTTATCGGTTTGTTGTTGATTGATTGTATGGATTACGGCGAATGGAAAATGGGATATCGTGTGGAAAGCGCATATTCTGCTGTCAGTAGTGCGGCACAGAAAATATCTGCAGGTGTGGCAAGTGGTATAGCAGGATTAATCATGGGAGTAACAGGATTTGTTAGTGGAGCTAAAACACAGTCTCCGGAAGCAATGAATGGAATTCTGGGACTTACTATTTATGCACCAATAGTAGTCGGAGCAATACTTCTGATTTTTATGTGGTATTATGATTTAGAAAAGAATCTGCCTTCTATAAAAGAAGAATTAGATCAAAGAAAAGAGAAATAATAAATGGAATATTATGTAGATGCAAATGCAAAAGGGGAACAAATCGGAACAAAGGAGCATCCGTTTCGATGGATTAATGATGCTGCAAAAGTGGCTTGTGCCGGAGATGTGGTTTATGTATTGCCGGGAGAGTATCGGGAGAAAGTAGTGCCTGTAAATGGTGGTACAAAAGAAAAACCTATCGTTTATAAGTCTGTTGAAAAGTATGGAGCCATTATCACCGGTGCTGAGCCGGTGGAGGCCTGGGAAAAACAGGAGAATGGTGTCTGGGTAACAGCGGTAGATAATGGGATATTTGGCGAGTACAATCCGTTTTCTACCCTGGTAAGTGGTGACTGGTTTGATGCAAATTATACAGCCCATACAGGGGATGTGTATTTAAATCACAAGTCCCTTTATGAAGTAAGTAATAAGCAGGATGTATTTCAAAGAAAAGAAAATACTGCTTCCTGGGATAAAGAAGGAGCATCATATGTTTGGTATGGAGAGCAAAAAGCTGATAAAACAATTCTTTATGCATACTTTGGGGATGCGGATCCAAACCGGGAAGATGTGGAAATATCTGTGCGACAAAACTGCTTTATGCCAAAGAAAAATGGAATCAATTATATTACTTTTTCCGGATTTACGGTAAGAGAGGCGGCAACTCAGTGGGCACCACCTACAGCATACCAGGATGGTATGATAGGTCCACATTGGGCCAAGGGATGGATGATTGAGGACTGTGATATTTATGAGTCCAAGTGCAGCGGTATTTCTCTGGGAAAGAAGCTGCAACCGGACAATGATAACAAGTGGCTCAAGTGGAAGTATAAGGATGGTACCCAGACAGAAAGAGAGTGTATCTGTAGCGCCAGCTATGATGACTGGAATAAGGAAACGGTAGGCTCTCATATTGTGAGAAATTGTAATATTCATGACTGTGGACAGACCGGTATTGTAGGACACTTAGGCGGTATTTTTTCTGTGATTGAGAATAATCACATTTATAGAATCAACAATAAAAAGAATCTTGCCGGAGCAGAAATCGGTGGAATTAAAATGCATGCGGCTATTGATGTGCAAATCCGAAACAATCATATCCATCATTGTACCAGAGGACTGTGGCTGGATTGGCAGGTCCAGGGAACCAGAGTGACGAACAATGTTTTCCATCATAATTTTCCCAATGTGGATCTGTCAAAAATAAAGTCCAAAGAATTGGTGCCTGTGTTAATGGATATAGGAGAGGATTTGTTTATTGAGGTTTCTCATGGTCCCACCATTGTAGACCATAATTATCTTTTGTCAGAGCGCTCTTTGAAGCTGGCAGCCCAAGGAGTAGCCTTGATTCAGAATGTGGTGGCAGGCTCTATTACCTGTGTGGGTACGGGAACGGATAACGGAACTGTGAAAACACCAAGTCCTAGATATACACCTTATCATGTACCTCATGGGACGGAAGTTGCCGGATTTATGACCATACTTCATGGTGACTGTCATTTCTACAATAATGTGTTTATAGGAAGAAAGCTTTCCTGGTTGACAAGAAATTTCTCAAAGTTCGTACAGCTGGCCGGCAAGTTTAACCCCATTGCCAGTGCCTGGGATACCATGAATTTTGAGGTGGGACTTCACGTATTTGACGAGTATCCTACCTATGAGGAATGGAAGCAGAAATTTGATGGTTACTGTGGAATGGGTTCTCCTCAGAGTGATCGCTATTACGAATCACTTCCGGTATATGGTGGCAACAACTTCTACTGCAACGGAGCCAAGAGGTGGAAAAAGGAAAAGGATGGAAAAGTCCTGCAGGAGAAGATTGAAATCCGTGTTGTAAGAGGGGAAGAAATAGGAAATAAGACAGAAGGTTCTGATTTGCAGGAGAAAAATGGCTATACAGGAAATAACTGTCCCATAGAGGAAGTAAAATCTTTGAGTTTTATAGAAAAAGACGGTTGGAAGATTTGTACTAATCTGTTTGAATTTATTGGACCTGATGATTATAAGAAGATTTCTTCAGCGGATTTAGGAAATGCTTTTGAGCCGGAAATGGCTTTTGAGACACCGGATGGGAAAGTAATCGAGTTTTAGGTCAAGTTGACTATAAGCACTCAAAAGAACTGTCTGGTATTCGGGAAGTGGCATTTACAGGTCTGTAGAGATTGTGAATTCGATTGCAGATGAGTTTGATATTCTGGGTTTGAACTACGGACAGAGAAGATACGATATGGAGTTGAAGTATCATCCTGAAAGGATTCTTTTTGTCAGAAATGCCAAGCATATAATCGATGCTGACATTATATAATTATGAAGGCGATGAACTTCATGTAGATGTAGAAGTTCCTATAGATGCGACAATTGTATTACCAGATGGTAGGAGCATAGAGGTAGAGGCTGGAGGATATAAGTATATAGTTTAATGAATTAATGGAGGAAGCGCCACCCGCGATGGTGGCGCTTTTTTAATGGGAAGAACCGAAAAAATATAATAATCAAACAAATTTTACATAATCAAAACAAATGTGTTAGATTCTGGGAATATGGCCAATGATATAATGCACTTATAAAAAATGGAGGAAATAAGATGATGAATCAGAAACGACAAGCATTTAATCCGTTTTTGCCTATAAACACATATATTCCAGATGGAGAACCGCATGTCTTTGGCGACAGAGTATATTTATTTGGGTCGCATGATAAGGAAGCGGGGGAGATGTACTGCATGCTGGATTATGAGGTTTGGTCGGCACCAATTACAGATTTGACGGATTGGAGTTGTAAAGGAACTAGTTTTTCGGCATCACAAGACCCGTTATCGAAAGAAACGAATCGAAAATATATTTATGCACCGGACTGTGTAAAGGGAAACGATGGAAGATATTATTTGTATTATTGTTTGAGTGGAGATGATGGAAAAGGCTGTTATTTTGGACCAATAGGTGTCGCGGTTTGTGATATACCGGATGGAAAATATGAATTTTATGGATATGTTCAGTTCCCAGATGGGACCCCTTGTAAAAGATTTGTGCCGTTTGATCCTGCGGTTATAAATGATGATGGCGTAATCAGGTTGTATTATGGAACTTGTTATCCTTTTGATGAATTACCTGCAATTTCAAGACCAATTATGCAAAAAATGGAGTCAGGCATGTTTGGCAAAACCGTAAAAGAGATACAAGAGGAAGAAGGCGGTGTTATGGGAGCCATTACTGGTGTGTTGTGTGATGACATGCTCACCATAAAAGAGGGCCCAAAACGTATTTTGTCTACGAAAACAAAGGGTACACCATTTGAGAGTAAAACACATATTTTTAAGAAAGAGGGACATGGTCTTGCAGGACATGGATTTTATGAAGGTTCTTCTATTCGTAAGATAAATGGTAGGTATTATTTTATATATTCTTCTGTAAATAATCATGAACTTTGTTATGCAACTAGTGATTATCCAGACAGAGATTTTGAATATGGCGGAGTGATTGTATCCAATGGGGATGTAGGATATCAGGGAAGAAAAGAATGCGATCGATTAAATCACACAGGAACCACACATGGAAGTATCGAAAAGATAAACGGGGAATGGTATGTGTTTTATCATCGACAAACACATGGTACAGATTATTCCCGTCAGGCATGTGCAGAAAAGATTCAGATATTACCAGATGGAACGATTCCACAGGTGGAGATAACATCCTGTGGATTGAATGGTGGAGATTTGCAGGGAAAGGGCGAATATCCTGCGGTGATCTGTTGTAATTTGACAAATGGAAAGATGCCACATGGTGGAAATGGAAACTTCAAAAAAATACCGATGATAGCAAGTGGAAATGAAGAACGGTATTTAACACATCTTACAAAGAACACGATGGTTGCATATAAATATTTCGATTTATCAGACACGAAATCTATTTCTATAAAGATGCGAGGAAAGGGTGTCTTAACGGTTTGTACAAAAGGTAAAACTGGTTGTGTTATACAGGTAGATTCGCAGAACTGGAGCATATTTTCTGAAGAGCTCACAGGAGAAAAGCACTCAGATATTACTTTCAAGATACAAAAGGGAAAATTGGAAATTTTATCATTTGAATTATTATAAGAAGGAAAATGGAAAGACGTTAAATGAACAGATGCCAGAAACTGGCTTACCAAGCATTGATGGCAAGCCAATTACGTATGTGGCATCAAAAGATTATACAGATGCAGAAGGAAATGTATATGCAGCAAATGTTGATGCTGTAGTCGAAAAGTATGGTAGTTATGTACCTAAAGAAAATATGACATATAATATTAGGTACATCAAAGTAGAATAAATTATTTTTCGCGGTATTCTTTTGGCGTCATTCCGGTGACATCCTTAAATACTTTTTGAAAATGACTTTGTGATGAAAAGCCCAAGTAAGTGCTGATTTCAATTGGAGTTTTATCCGTTGAAGTCAAAAACTTCTGGGCTTTTTTGATTTTTTGTAAGCGGATATATTCAGTAATTGTCATTCCTGTTTCTTCACGGAAGCGAACAGAAAGCTGGCTTCTACTGAGAAAGGCTACTTCTGCTAATCGTTCGATGCGAATATTTTCAGTCAAATGGTCTCGGATATAGGAAATTGCGTCGCGTATTACTTTACTATAATTTTTCCCGTGGTTTAGATCATGCACTTGTGTGGCATAATCTAAAATCATATGATATTGAAGATTATTAATAGGTTCGGCAGCGTTATATTTTTCACTATGACGAATATATTCATCACTCAGAGTTAAAGCTTCTTCTACCGGAAGTCCGCCTTCAATGGCTGCGCGGGAAGCTAGGGTAGCAGATACAATAAAAATATTTTTTAACTGACGAATATATGTGTCACCGATTTTACCAGCTTGTCCTGGGGAGGCATAAGAGAAAAATTCTGAGAGTCCTTGTGGGTCTCCATTTCTTATATAGCCGCATAGTTTTCCTTCTAAATCATAGGAGGTATGGGCTGGTTCATATGATGTATCGTTTTCATAGTTCGATGGAAGTTCTTCAGAGCTTTGCATTTCTTGTAAAGAAATATCGCTGGAAGAGTCAAATAGTAATATATCAGATACATTGTGCTTTTCGTCACTCAAATAGAAGTTTAAAAGGCATAGAAAATGCAAAAAAAGTTGAAGTGGCATAGGGGTAATGCGCTGTAACATGGACTGATAGTTTTCACGTTTGCTTTTTTCCACACCAAGTAGAAACATCATTTCACGAGCATTTTGCTTGGTGATTGGAATTTGAAATGTGGGACCCAAAATGAGCGTGTATTCCATATGATGTACAATGCCATAATACTCGTAATACGGAGTGATATAATAACTTATTTTCTTCTCAATAGATAATAATTTGTCAATATATAGTGTTGCAGGGTCTATATCAAAAGGAATTGGAGAATAGAATTTTACAAATTGATCGTTTTTGTAAATTCGTATTGGAATATATGCCAATTCGGACATGTTTTCTGCTATGTAATCATAATCGATATTTTTCATATGGGTTCCTCACTTAAACAGAATACTGATAAGACAAATATACTAAAAATAAAATAATTGTGCAAGAAAAGGATGCATTTTTTGAGTATTATGAGAGTCTAGAATGCGTGTAAAATATCATACAAACGGAGGAGATTAGAATGAAGTTTATCGAAAACAAATTATTCGCATCACGAGTAAAAAATGACAATGTAACAGCCAGTGAAAAATGGCTGGGATACTTGGTAGGACCAGCGGGCGCATTGCTTTTGAATGCGGTAGTGGCATCTTACATAAATGTGTATTATACAGATGTTCTTAAGTTAGGTGGAATCTGGGGAGGATCCTTTCTTGTAATTTTCCCAATCGTATCCAAGATTATTGATGCGATTACAAATATTGTGATGGGACAAATTATTGAAAGAACCCATACCAAAGAAGGTAAGGCAAGACCATGGCTTTTGGTTTCAGCACCACTTATTACAATAACAGCATTGCTTTTATTCTTAGTACCAAATGCTAGTGAAGCAGTTCAGGTGGTTTGGGTAATGCTTTCGTATAATTTGTTTTATTCCATTGCATTTACTATTTATAATATGAGTCATAGTTTAATGGTGCCTCTATCCATTCGTGATACGGAGCAAAGGGGCGGACTTTCTGTTTTTAACAATATTTCTGCTGTTATGATTAGTGGTATTATTGTAGCACTTATTTTCCCAATGGTAGTGCTACCTATGATTGGGGTAGACAAGAGTGCATGGATTACAGCTATGGGAATTATTGCGATTTTGGCACTGCCTCTTACTTTGTTGGAATACTATTACACAAAGGAGCGTGTAACAGCAGAAAATGTGGATACAGAACAGGAAAGCATTCCACTCCTTACACAGTTAAAAAGTCTTATTCAGGATAAATATTGGGTATGTTTGTTCCTCTTTTTAATCATTAATCATTTAGGTAGTAATATAAAAAATATTTCACTTATTTATTACTGTAACTATGTACTTGGTAGCTATAACGACGGTATTACCCAGACTTTGGTATCAGTTATTGGCGGTCTTCCTATGGGTATCGGTATTTTTGCAGTATGGCCATTAGCAAAGAAATTCGGTAAAAGAAATCTTACAATGGCAGGATGTGTGCTTTATGCAATTGGTGGTGCAGTATGCTTGCTGGCTCCTACAAATATGGTAGTGGTTTTAATCGGACAGTTTATTAAAAATATCGGCGGATTACCATGCGCATATGTATTGATGGCACTTTTTGCAGATGTTTTAGACCATATCGAATGGAGATTCCATTTCCGTTGTGATGGTTTGTCTGCTTCCCTTCTTACAATCATTATGACGATTGCAGCAGGTGTAGCAAACGGTGTCTTTAATATGATGCTGGCGAAGTGCGGTTATGTTGCTCCTGAATTTGTAAATGGAGAGACTGTTGCAACAGTACAAAATGCCGCGACTCAGAATTGGTTTACATTTGGATTCCTTGGATTTGAAACTATTACAGCGATTCTTATGATTGTATGTTTAGCATTTATCAATATTGAAAAGACAATTGATAAAGAACAGGAAGAAATTCGACAGTGGAAAGAAACCCACTAAAGTTTGGGGAGAGAAGTGTAATATGAGAGCAACTAGATTACGTGTAGAATATTTAAAAAATCCAATCGGAATTGATATTACCAAGCCACGACTTTCTTGGAACTGTGAGGGTGGTAAGAAACAGTCAGCTTACAGAATCGTAGCAATGAATGATTCGAGTGAGATTTTATGGGATAGCGAAAAAGTAATATCATCTCAAATGGTGCACATTCCTTGGGATAGCACTGATTTATCCAGTAGAGCTATCGTGAATTGGAAAGTATGTCTTTGGGATGAAAATGATGTCCAAGGCGAATGGTCGGAGGAAGCATCTTTTGAAATTGGACTCCTTGAAAAATCTGATTGGAAAGCAGAGTGGATTACAGGAAATTACAAGGTAAATAAAAAAAAGAGATATCCAGTGGATTGCTTCCGCAAGACATTTACAATCTGCTTCCAATAATGTCCCAATGAAAGAGTGCGAACATTTTTCTGCAATAATGAAAACAGCACCATCTGGAAAGAAAATACTAGATTTCGGACAGAATTTTGCAGGTTATCTATCTTTCGATTTAGAAGCAAAAGCGGGGGAAAAAATAGTTCTGCGATTTGGCGAGTTATTGGATGAACAGGGAGAATTAACACAGAAAAATATTCAATGCTCGACAAAGAAGAAAACGACTCCATTGCAGCAGGTGATTTACACTTGTAAAGAAGGAAGAAATGCATATAAGACGAAATTCGCTATCTTTGGTTTCCAGTACGTGGAAGTGGATACGAATATAGAGATTAAGCCAGAGAATTTCGTTGGAATTGCGGTATATTCTGCGTTTGAACAAACAGGTATATTTACCAGCTCACATCCCTTTTTGAATCAGCTGGTAGATGCAACCCTTTGGTCTACCAAGAGTAATAGTGGTGATATTCCTACTGACTGTCCGACACGTGAGCGACACGGCTGGACAGGGGATGCTCAAATCTTTTTCCAGACAGCATCCTATTTTGTAGATTACGCGAGTTTTTCAAAGAAGTACTTACGAGATGTATATGACTGGCAATTAAAGAGTGGACGATTACCACAGATTGCTCCAGCTGGCGGCGTAGACTTCTATATGTGGGTCATGAATGGTAGTGTAGGCTGGGCAGATTTTGGTGTCATCATGCCATACCAGTTCTGGAAACTATTTGGGGACCGTACAATTTTGGAAGAGTATTATGACAGAATGAAGGCATATGCCCACTTCATGCAAGGTCGATGTGGAAAATGGGGTGGACCTTTTGCGAAGCCTTTACATCTAAAAGGAGAAGCAAAGCGGTATGCAGTCAATCGTGGACAGTCTTATGGCGAATGGGCTGAGCCAGCAGAAGTATGTCAGTTTCAGTGGTATGACTTTGTAGCACCTCATCCAGAGGTTTCCACAGCATATACAGCGTATGTGATGCGTTTGATGGAAGAGATAGCGACTGAACTTGGACGTACAGAAGATTTGGAAGCTGCTTATCGTTTACTGGAAAATGAAGAGATTCCAGGCTGGCTTTCTATGCCAAAGGCAGGCGCAACCACCATATGGGAAGCATGGGAAGGTCCAAACAGTAAGGAAGGTGGAATAGGATCTCTCAATCACTATTCCAAAGGTGCTGTATGCCAGTGGCTTTTTGAAACCATGTGTGGTATTCATGTGGCAGGTGAAAATGAATTTTTTATTGCTCCAAAACCAGGTGGAAGCTTTGCGCATGCAAAGGCTGAGTATAATAGCGTGTATGGTAAGGTGGTAAGTGGCTGGGTAAAAGCAGAAGATGGCACATATCAGTTTGAGGTTGAGGTGCCTGCGAATACAACAGCTAAAGTAAACTTACCAGATGGACGCAAAATGTTTTGTGAAGCAGGAACTTATCAATTTTAAAGAGGTAAAAATAGATGAATAAATTAAAACAAAAAATGGGCATGCTCGCGCAGCGTGTCGTTGACTGGGGCATGGGAAATGGTCTTATGCAGGAAGAGAACATGGCTACAGGAAATGACAATGTTACGCCTGAAATGGCATCCTTTGAAAGACGCTGTGCAGCAGAAAGCTGCGTGCTTTTGAAAAATGATGGCACTCTTCCTTTGCAAAAGGAAAACCCAGTGGCGGTGTTTGGACGTTGTCAGTTGGATTGGTTCTACGTAGGTTATGGAAGTGGCGGAGACGTGCATCCGCCATATCGAGTGAATCTCATGGAAGGACTTGCAAGTGCGGGCGTAGCATTCGACAAAGACTTAGCAAAAGTATATGACGACTGGTGCAATAGCGAAGATAACAAGGCATATCATGGATGGTGGGGACATTGGCCAATGAGTCATCCAGAAATGCCTTTGGAACAGGAGTTGGTTTCCGTAGTAGCAAAGCGTTGTGATACGGCAGTAGTGGTGATTGGACGTGCAGCAGGCGAAGACAGAGAAAATACTTTGACTCCAGGCAGTTACTATTTGACTGAGCAGGAAATCGATATGTTGGATCAGGTTACAACAGCATTCCAGCATACCGTCGTATTGATGAATGCAGGAAATATCATAGATATGTCCTGGGTAGAAAATTACGGAGATAAGATTTCATCCCTGTTGTATGTATGGCAGGGGGGCATGGAAAGTGGCAATGCCATAGCAGATGTTTTGACTGGTGCAGTAAATCCATGCGGAAAGCTTGCAGATACCATTGCTAGAAACTATGAGGACTATCCAAGTAGTGAAAACTTTGGTGGCTTGGAATACAACGAATATAAAGAAGATATCTATATTGGATATCGATATTTCGAAACCTATGCCAAGGAAAAGGTGCTTTATCCATTTGGATATGGACTTTCTTATACAAGCTTCCAGACAAAGCCAGTTGCTTTTGAGTGTGAAAATGGAGTGTATAAGATAACAGCAGAGGTAGAAAATACAGGCAGTTTTGCAGGTCGTGAAGTCGTAATGGCATGGTGCAAGGCACCACAGGGTGAGCTTGGTAAGCCTGCAAAAACTTTAGTCGCTTATGCAAAGACAAAAGAGATTCAATCTGGGGAAAAGGATATCGTACAGTTAATCTTTGATGACAAATGCTTTGCTTCTTATGATGATATGGGAAAGACGCTTTACAAAAATGCATTTGTGTTGGAACAGGGTGAGTATCATTTTTATGTAGGGGAAGAACATGCAGGAAGCATTTCTTTTGCTGAAACGAAATGTATAGAACAGTGTGAAAGTGCTTGCAATAAGTCAGTAGATTTACGCCAGAGAATCTTGGAGCGATTACCAGAGGAAATTTCTTTTACAGGAGATCAAGGATATCGTTTCGCAGATGTAGCACAGGGAAAAGTATCTTTAGAAGCGTTTATTGCGCAGTTAGATGACAAAGAATTAGAAGCACTTACCCGAGGGGAAGGTGCCATGGGAAGTGGTCTTGGCGTAGCGGGAAATGCGGGCGCTTTCGGTGGTGTTATCCCATCTCTGCGTGAAAAAGGTGTTCCACCTATTATTACTGCAGATGGCCCAGCAGGACTGCGATTAAAGAGATTTACTGCTTTACTTCCATGTGGAACAGGCTTGGCTTGTACTTTCGATGATGCTTTGGTAGAAAATCTTTTCGTACAGGTAGGAAAAGAAATGCAAAAGCATGACTTGGACGTAGTTTTATCACCAGGTATGAATATCCATAGAAATCCATTGTGTGGGCGAAACTTCGAATATTTCTCAGAAGATCCTCTTCTTACAGGAAAGATAGCAGCAGCTGTGGTACGTGGAGTACAGAGTCAGGGAGGCTCCAGTTGTCCAAAGCATTTCGCATGCAACAATCAGGAGACTAAGAGAAATACCAATGACTCTAGACTATCAGAAAGAGCATTAAGAGAAATCTATTTGCGTGGATTTGAAATTTGTATTAAAGAAAGTCAGCCAAATGTATTGATGACTTCTTACAATAAAATCAACGGTGTATGGTCTCATTATAACTATGATTTGGTAACTACTATTCTTCGAAAAGAATGGGAATACGATGGTGTAGTTATCACTGACTGGTGGATGCAAAAGAGCGCCAGCCCAGAATTCCCTAAGATGAAAGACAACGCATATCGTGTCAGAGCACAGGTAGATGTGCTTATGCCAGGCAATATGGGACATGTGAATAAAAAGTATTCATCGGATGGCACATTATTAAAGACTATTGATAAACCAAATGGTATTACCCGTGGGGAGTTGCAGAGAACCGCGAAGAATGTGTTAAAGTTGATGTTAAAGATTGGAAAAGCGTAAAGAGAAGCGCCACCCGTGAGGGTGGCGTTTGTATTTTGAGAATAAATTTTAATCTAGGGATAGTTTCTTGCGACTATGCCGGGTCACTCCAGAAGAGGAGCGACTGCGTAGTGGGAATATTCCAGCATTGCTTTGCTTCTTCCCAGAAATTGCACTTCACATTACTAGACCTATCAGATGGGATAGCGACCATGTAGTACTTTTCGATGATGAGACCAAGGAAATTGCAAAAGAAATTGTTCGATGTGACGGTTTAGACAGAACCTATATGGCGCTTGACTACTTTGATACAAGTATCAATCGTATCTCAGCTTGGACAGTAGTTTTCCGCAGCTGGCAGAAAGCTCTTTTATCAGCGCTCATTACTCCAAACGATATGCTTCGCAAGCTTCAGGCAGAAGGCAACATGACACGCCTTATGGTAATGCAGGAAGAAATGAAGACACTTCCATTTGGCAACATTTGGAAAAAATACTGTGAAGAATGTGGTGTAGCAGCAGATGAAAGCTGGTTAGATGATGTGCTTGCATATGAGAAGGAAATTTTAGCTGTTAGAAAGTAGGAGGATATACATATGAGATTTTTGATGCAGAATTCGTACAGGGATTTATCCGTATGGCAAATGACGGATGGGAACAAGGATGGCATGAAAGAAATGGTGGAAACTATCGTATCGTGGCTTTTTTCAAAAGTTGTGTCAGAGAAAGGAGACATAATGAGTGAGAAAAGACGAGATCGTAAGAATCGCGTTCTTCGAAATGGAGAAAGCCAGCGAAAAGATGGAAGATATATGTACAAGTACAACGATGCAAATGGTGAAGTAAAGTACTTCTACAGTTGGAGGTTGGATAAGAATGATCCGACTCCGGTAGGGAAGAAATATGAGTTGTCCCTGCGAGAAAAAGTAAGAAAAATGGAAGAAGACAGATTTGCAGGAATTCTTCCAGGCGCAGAAAAGACAACAGTCTTAGAACTTGTGGAGAAGTATGTTTCTTTAAAAACCGGAGTTCGACACAATACGGAAGCTAATTATCGATTTGTAATCAATATCATTAAAAAGGAACCTTTTGGGAAGATGCGTATCGACCGTGTGAAACAGTCGGATGCAAAGGCGTGGTTCATCAAATTACAGAAAGATGGTCGAGGGTATAGTACCATTCATACGATGCGTGGAGTTGTAAGACCAGCATTTCAAATGGCAACAGATGATGATTTGATTCGTAAGAATCCGTTTGATTTCCAATTAGCGACAGTAGTAGTAAATGACAGCGTAACAAGAGAAGCCATTTCTAGAGCAGATATGCGTAAGTTCTTAAAATTCGTGGAAGAGGATAAGCATTTTAGTAAATACTACGAAGGTTTTTTTATTCTTTTTCACACAGGACTTAGAATTTCAGAGTTTGTAGGACTTACCATAAATGATATTGATTTTACAGAGATGAAGATTCATGTTACGCATCAGCTTCAGCGAAAGAATAAGAATGGGATGCCTATGGTTGCCCTTCATTGGGAGAAATACTTTCAGCACGTTGTAGAGAAGTACAATGGCATTTATAAGATTCAGATGCCAAAGATTACACCACATGTTTGTAGGCACACGTTCTGTTCAAACATGGCAAAGTCAGGAATGAATCCAAAAACACTTCAGTACATTATGGGTCATTCAGATATAGGTGTTACATTAAATACCTATACACATCTAACATTTGATGATGCCAAAGAAGAGATGGAGCGATTATCAAAGGCTCAGTAATAGCGAGTTGTACGGAATTTAAATTTACAACTTTTTTTACAACTTTTGATGGCAAATTTACAACTTTTTATGCCAAGATATGCCAAGAAACGGAACAAAATAATCTACCGAAAATGTGCCGCAAACCCAGTAAAATCAAGGAAAACAGAGGATTGACAAGACAATGATAAAAATACTATTCATCTGCCATGGTAGAGGTGTGGTGAGGTTTCTGATTTTGAACAAGGGAAAGTGTTTTGTTCGTGTTATACTTGTATAAAATCGAAAAGTGCATTTATACTAAATGGAGGATAAAATTATGAATCAACATGTAGATAAAGCCATGGCGTTAAGAAACGAGATGCCGATGGTAAATAACTGCGCACAGACTATCATGCGCGTTTACGCAGATGAACTTGGCATGAATGAGGAACAGGCGGCAGCCATCGGCTGCAATTTTGGCGGTGGCATGAAATGCGGTGGTACTTGTGGAGCAATCACAAGTGGACTGATGGTGTTAGGCGCTATGGGCATAGATTCGCCAAAAGTCGTCGGAGAATATCGTAAACGTATGGCAGGTATGCATGATGGATTGACAGACTGTGCGGCGTTATTGCAGGAAAATGCCAGAAAAGGTGGCGAGAAAAAGGTACATTGTGATAATATGATTAAGGAGTCCATCGAACTGATTGATGAACTCACAGAGAATAAATAAGGAATGGAGCATCAAAATGGATATTTTTGATAAGATTGAATTACAGGATTGCCCAATCTGCGGAGGCGCAGGATTGTTGGAAGAGGAGAATGGCAACAGCTTTTATGTAGCATGTATGGACTGTGGCAGCCGTTCTGTAAATATTGATTACAAAGAAGAAGCAAAACGCGAAGATGCAGCACAGCGCGCTGCAGACTTGTGGAATACCGGAAAAGTAATCTCCAGTCATCCGGGAGAATAAAAAAAGAAGCCGCGAGGCTTCTTTTTTATATGCTTTATATGTGCCTTAGCTATTTTTTATTGTATAGCATTATGCAGCAGAGTAAGCACTGTATTTACGTCATCCACATTCATTTGACCAGGGGCAGAAGTTTTATTGGCAGCGGCAAATGTCATGGAGGAACCGAATACCTCACCGCAGAGACGACTGAGGACACCGGTATCTGCCATAGACATGGTTATAATTGGACTTGTGGCATGACAGCGTGTCATTTCTTCTGTTGCGGAGAGGAGTGTCAAAACATCTTTTTTGCTTTGTGGCATGACAGCGATTTTGGGGATATCAGCCCCCATGTCCTGCATTTTACATAGACGTTGGAGGATGTCCTCTTTGGAAGGTGTTTTGTAAAAATCATGATTAGAAGCAATGACTTTTACACCAGCAGCGTGCACACCGGCAATGATTTCGGATACGGTATCATCACCAATAAAAATCTCAACATCAATAAGATCGACATTACCGGTTTGGGACGCATGAATATTTAATTCTTTATAGTCATCAACGGAAATAGATTTTTCGCCACCTTCTGCGGAAGTCCGGAAAGTCATGAGCAGTGGTGTTTCACCAAGGATGTTACGAAGTTCTTTTAATACATCTTCTACTTGCGTAAAGTCAAAGACGCCCTCAAACCAATCAGCACGCCATTCTACTACATCAAGTGGAATGGTATGAAAGGAACGTGCTGTAGTAAGAATTTCTTCCTTTGTCACACCGACGATGGGAACGATAATCTTTGGCATTCCAGTACCGATTTCGATATTTTTTACTTTTACAGGATTCATAATGTATTCTCCTACTATAATATGCATGTAAAACCTAACTATAATGAATGTACTCGTTGTTTTGCATAAATGCAACTGCCTTTTGATAAAAAATGACTTTATCACTTTAAAGTCAAAGAGTACTTGAATTCAGACCTGCCATACGTTATGATGGAAGAAATTCGTGAAGTCATATAGATATCTGTGATTTTACATAAAAGAAGGCAGAGGACTTGAAAAATGAAAGATTTGGAGAAGTTAGATTTTAATATTTTTCTGATTGGCTTTATGGGCGTTGGAAAAAGTACAGTTTCAAAGGCTTTACAGCGTATGTTCGCCATGGATGTGGTGGAAATGGATGAGATTATTGCAAAACGCAATGGCATGAGTATATCAGAGATTTTTGAGCTACACGGAGAGGAATATTTCCGTAACGAAGAGACTGCGTTTTTGCGAGAAAGTTGCGAAAAAAAGAACATGATCGTGTCGTGCGGCGGTGGTGTACCGATGCGCCAGGTGAATGTGGATGAGATGAAAAAGAGTGGTAAGGTAGTGCTTCTTACAGCCAACCCGGAGACGATTTTAGAACATGTCAAGCATAGCCATGATCGGCCACTTCTGGAAAATAATAAGAACGTAGATTATATTGCAGAACTGATGGAAAAGCGCCGGGAAGCTTATGAAGCAGCTGCTGATATCGTCATTGCTACCGATGGTAAGAGCGTCTATGATATTTGTGAGGAAATCATTACAAAGGTTAATGAGTAGCGTATGATGTTGTTGATACGAGAATAAACTACAACATATAGAAAAGAGGAAAAAAGATGGGAAAAGAGATTACAGGACATACAGGGCTTTTATGTTTGCTTGGAAGCCCGGTGGCACACAGTATATCGCCGGCAATGCACAATGAAGCATGTAAGCAGTTGGGATTGGATTACGCGTACTTAGCGTTTGATGTGCCGGAAGAGAAGATGCCGCAGGCGGTAGAGGGACTTCGTACCATGGGAGCGCGAGGTTGGAATATTACGATGCCGGGAAAGAATATTATGTGTAAATTAGCAGATAAGCTTTCGCCTGCATCTGAGATTTCCGGTGCATGCAACACCATTGTTAATGAGGATGGTGTGCTGACTGCATATACGACGGATGGCGTAGGTTTTATGCGTGCTGTTAAGGACAAGGGTGTAGATATCATTGGAAAGAAGATGACACTTCTTGGTGCCGGCGGAGCTGCAACAGCTATTTTGGTGCAGGCAGCGCTTGATGGTGTGGCTGAGATTCAGGTATTTAATATCAAGGATGCTTTTTGGGAGCGTGCGCAGGATATTGTGAACCAGTTGAATGAGCGTACCACGTGTAAAGTGACGCTGCATGATTATGAAGACCCAGAGGTGCTTCGCGCAGCCATTGCGGACAGTGCGATTCTTGTCAACGGTACATCGGTTGGCATGGCTCCAAAGACGGATGCAACCATTATTACAGATACGACAATGTTCCAACCGGATCTTTTCGTATTTGATGTCATCTACAATCCAAAGGAGACGAGACTTCTGCGCGAAGCAAAGGCAGCAGGATGTAAAACATCCAATGGTATGTATATGCTTTTGTACCAGGGAGCAGCAGCTTTTGAACTGTGGACAGGACAGGAAATGCCGGTGGACATCATAAAAGAAAAGTATTTTTCATAGGACGCTGTGAAAAGCATGGAGGGAGTTAGTTATATGAACACAATGCCAATAGCGGAAGTTATTGATCATGTTGCAACTATTTGCAAGAAACATGGATGCAAACGATTAGATTTATTTGGATCATTCGCGACAGGAACAGCAGTACCTACGAGTGATATTGATTTTGTGGTGTACGATTGTGATAATATAACAAAATTGGAAGAAGATTTGGAGCAGATTGACACATTGCGAAAGATAGATATCTTCGATTATAATAGTATTCACAATGAGTTTTTGTTGGAGGATATTCGTAGGTATGGAAAACAAATATATTAATCGCTATCGTACATTTTGTAAATGTATAGATAATCTGAAAAAGAGCAAAAATGCAAATCCAGACGAAGATTTCGTGCTGGAAGGTACGATCATGAATTTTAATCTTACTTTTGATATTGCATGGAAAGTAATGAAAGATATATTGGTAAAGCAATTGGGGATTCTTGATTTTGCGATAGGATCTCCGAGAGATACGTTACAGCAGGCATTTACCAATCGCATTATTGATGATGATAAATGGATGCAGATGCTTCGCATTCGGAATCAGTTGGCGCATGATTATGATGGCAGTCTGGCGGTAAAAGAATTTGAAGTTATTGTAAATGAGTATATTCCACTATTTGAACAATTTAAGAATAATGCTCAGAAATATTATAAGTAATGGAAAGGGAAGAACAAAAATTAAGATTGACATACATTCTTAAGGTAGGTAATATAATAATAACGACAGGCAACTTGAGTGTCTGTCAAGCGCGAAAGTAAGGTGTTGTGCCAGAATGCAGTGCCTTATCAGCTTTATACGGGTTTGACATTTACCACAATCTGGCTAGAAACTATGTGTTTTCGAAAGAAAATGTCGGAGGCTCTGCTATCATGGCAGAGCCTTTTTTGTAAATGAATTTTAGCAATAGTAAATTTATGATCCTTGTAAGTTGATGCAACGCTATTAATGAGAGAGTCTACAAAACGTAGACCGCAATTTGAGACGAAAAGACTTGTTTTTTGACAATACACAACATAAGATGAAAATAACATCGGAGGATTGGGGATGGATAGCAAAAAGATTGGTGCTTTTTTGGCAGAACAAAGAAAACAAAAGGGGTTAACACAAAAAGAATTGGCGGAACAACTTTGTGTAACAAATAAAACAATATCAAAATGGGAATGTGGACGTGGCATACCAGATAGTATATATTTGCAAGAATTAGCCAAGTCTTTGAGTGTATCAATAACGGATATTTTAAATGGGGAGGTAATACAAGAAGAACAATATAAAAGCACGACAGAGGAAATATTATTAGGCGTGATGGAAGACCCACAAAAGAAAAAACAACGAATTAGGTGTGAGTGTTTATGCCTTGGCATATTATTGTTTCTTTGGGGAGGGATACTATGGATGTTTTTTTTATTACAAGAAGAACAGATGGGAGAAATAAGTAGTTTGTGGATACTCTTGGATATTCCTACATTGATAATTCAATTAATTGTTGTAATTGTTGTTTCAGTTATTGCAGGGACGATAAAAGAAATTGGCTCAGGTATAAAATTGGTATGTTTCCCAGACAGATATTTGAGTATATATGATAAACAGAAGTGTCGAGATATTGTACAGGCATACAAAAGAACAATATTTCTTGTTATATTGATTGGTCTAATATTTACTTTGGGGATGACGGTAATAGCATGGAGTGGTCGTTTTACCATATTCCCAATGCATATTTTATTGGGACAGGAAATTGTTATATTACCATTACTATATGCGTTTATGCTAGTTTTAGTGTTGGCAATTATTAAATTTAAAATTGAGAGGGGAGTAAGTAGGTATGAAAAAGAAAATAATTAGTTTAATAGGAATTTTAATTGTATTGATAGTGTGTGTTTGTCTTGGAACAAAAGGTAAAACCGATGTGATGGTACAAAATGAAATTCTAACAATGACAAGGCAACATCAGAAAGGAATATATTATATTATTACTGAAATGTCGCTACCAGTTGTAACGAGCCAAATAAGTGATGCAGAACAAGTGGATAGCATATTCTTTGATGGTCACAACTATAGGTTTGATAAGAAAAGATATAGTATAGTAACTACATCCTACAGAAAAGTGCAAGATACTTGTCCATTTCTAACAAATAAGGGGACTCTATTAATGGGTGGGCAGGAATATTTAGTTGTGTTGGATGAAGATGGATATAGTTTTATAGAGAGAAAAGGGGAACAATGGGGGGAAACAACAGTTCTTATATATGCTTTATTTAATTTGGGAAGCGACGAGGCGTGGAGAAATGTGTTGACTGATGATTGTGTTATATCTGAAAAAAAGCAATCCTTTGAGGAAACAGAGGTACAGGGAAGAACAGTATACTTTATTTCTGGAAATGGGAATACACTTGCATATGTTATGGATAATGAGGTGTGCTATGTGCTTTCATGTAAAGATGAAAAAAATGATTTGATAAGTTACATAGAAAATACGTTGTAGGAGGATTTTTATGAAGAAAAAATGGGTGGCTGTAATAATGTGTATGTGTTTATTACAAATTGTTCCTATGAATTTAAAAGCAGAAGAGCAAACAGATATGGAACAGAAATTGTATGAATGCATTGAGGATGAGGGGATAGAAATTCTCTCAGTTGAGACAGAACAATTAAATGAGGATGAGATAAGTCAATATATTGTTGCGGAAGATAAGAATGGCAATGACTTAGAGGTTGAGGCTACATTAGAAACAATGGAGATTGAGCAGGATGGAGTTATAAAAGAAATGCACGTTTTGACTGCTGAGAGGGCAAGCAAAAAATATTCCATTCGAAAAAACAATTCATATAATGCTACAATATGTTGGATAGATAATTTGGGACCGAATAATCAATTAGTGTATGTTGGGGCTAATTGGCCAGCAGGATTGTATTCTACTCAGACAAATTATTATCATTATTGGAAGACGGGATTTTATAATACAACAGTATATGGTTCGTGGGTTGGAATGAATCTATATCAAGAAGTTTCTAATTATAAGGGATTAGGCTTTACATTGGTTGTTAATGTTGGAAGCGAGTCATTAGAAGTCAGCACCAGCATTACAGATTAGTTGAATAATCAAATCATTTTCTGGTAATTGGTATGTTATACTGATTGCCGGTTTTTATATATGTTATTATATTGTTGAACATGGTAAAGAAAAGTGATGCCAGTGATTTTGTGAAGACTAGAATAGCGAATATATTCCTCAATTAGGTTAGAGGATGTTTTAGAAGTTAATCGTGGAAGGGTGGACAACAATGGATGATTATGCAATCCTTACCAATAATGGTGTATATACTATCTTCGAGTATAAAACGGAAAAAATTAAATTTATGACATCGAAGCGATTGGAAAGATATACCAAAATCCTAGAATGGGATCATGGTTATCTTGTTGTCATGGTAAAATATCATGACCTTGATGAAGTGGAGGAATATATTGACTTGATTCCCATACTTGATAATCTGTATTATGATGTAGATGAATTTTTGACACCGATCAAGGAGGTAAAAATTGAAGATGCTGCTTAATGTAAAGGAGATTGCAGATACGGGATTCTACGGAGAATAAATAAAACGCGTTGGGCTGATAGAAATCTATCGACCCAACGCGTTTGTTTATTCCCTTACTTCCTATTAAAGTTTGCTCTCTTTCTTAAGGTAGGATCCAGAATACGCTTGCGGATACGCAGGCTTTCCGGTGTTACTTCAAGAAGCTCATCGGTATCGATAAAGTCGAGCGCCTGCTCTAAGCTAAGGACTCTTGGTGGAACAAGTGTCAATGCTTCGTCGGCAGAAGAAGAACGGGTGTTGGTTAAGTGTTTCTTTTTACAAACGTTTAACTCGATGTCTTCTGCACGGGAAGAAGAACCGATTACCATGCCGGCATATACTTTTTCACCAGCACCGATAAAGAGTGTTCCACGATCCTGTGCGGAGAACAGTCCGTAAGTAACAGATTCGCCGGATTCGAAGGCAATCAAAGAACCTTGTTTACGATAAGCAATATCACCCTTGTAAGGAGCGTAGCCTTCAAAAATGGTATTGATAATACCATTTCCTTTGGTATCGGTCATAAATTCGCCACGATAGCCAATCAGACCACGTGCTGGAATCAAAAACTCAATTCGGGTGTAACCACCGGTAATTGGTGTCATGTTCTGAAGCTCGCCTTTTCGCTGACTGAGCTTTTCAATGACAGAACCGGTAAATTCATCAGGAACATCGACATACGCACGTTCCATTGGCTCTAATTTTTTGCCATTTTCATCGGTATGATAAAGTACTTCTGCTTTTGAAACAGCAAATTCAAATCCTTCACGGCGCATATTCTCAATAAGAACAGATAAATGCAATTCTCCACGTCCAGAAACTTTATAGCTGTCTGGAGAATCTGTCTCTTCCACACGAAGAGATACATCAGTATTTAATTCCTTGAACAAACGGTCACGGATATGACGGGAAGTGACGTATTTTCCTTCCTGTCCGGCAAGTGGACTGTCATTGACAATAAAGTTCATAGAAATCGTAGGTTCTGAAATCTTCTGGAATGGGATTGGCTGTGGATCATCCGGGTTACAGATGGTATCTCCGATGTGGATATCTGCAATACCGGAAATGGCAACGATAGAACCAATGTGAGCTTCCTCGACATCTACTTTTTCCAGACCATCAAATTCATATAATTTGTTGATACGTACCTTCTTTAACTTGTCCGGCTCGTGATGGTTTACAACAGCGACTTCCTGGTTGATACGGAGAGAACCGTTATCTACCTTTCCGATGCCGATACGACCAACATATTCGTTGTAATCGATGGTACTAATCAAAACCTGTGTGCCAAGATCAGGGTCACCTGTTGGTGCCGGGATATAATCGATGATGGTTTCAAATAATGGCACCATGTCTTTTCTTTCATCTTCCAGACTAAGCACTGCAAAACCTTCTTTTGCAGAGGCATAGACAAATGGACAGTCAAGCTGTTCATCGGATGCGTCTAAATCCATGAAAAGCTCTAAAACTTCGTCAATTACTTCGTCAGGTCTTGCTTCCGGGCGGTCAATTTTGTTGATACAAACGATAACAGGAAGATCCAAATCGAGCGCTTTCATAAGAACAAATTTGGTCTGTGGCATAGCACCTTCAAAAGCGTCAACAACGAGAACGACACCATCTACCATCTTAAGAACACGTTCTACTTCTCCACCGAAATCGGCATGTCCTGGGGTGTCAATGATGTTGATTTTGGTATCTTTGTAATAAACAGCTGTATTTTTTGACAGGATTGTGATACCACGCTCACGCTCGATATCATTGGAATCCATGACACGTTCTGCAACGTCCTGGTTGGCACGGAACACGCCACTTTGTTTTAATAATTCATCTACAAGTGTTGTTTTACCATGATCGACGTGGGCGATAATGGCAATATTACGAATGTCATCTCTTGATTGTTTCATGTCATCCTTCTTTCTATAAGGTCTTTCCTTAATATAATACAAATTTACGCATACTGTACTATTCTACCACAAATCCGAGGATTTACAAGTTTATCGACAAAATGCCTGTCACTTTTTATTGGGCGGATGGTAAACCATAATAGAGAAAAGAATGAAGATCCAAAAGAAGGGAGAGGCTAGTTAGATGGCAGATAAAGTGTTAGAAAACAATCAGGTATCAATTGTGGGAGAAATTGTCTCAGATTTTTCTTACAGTCATGAAGTGTATGGAGAGGGATTTTTCGTAGTAGAAGTTGCGGTAAATCGCCTGAGCAATTATGCAGACTACATTCCACTGATGATATCTGAAAGATTAATCGACACGACACAGAGTTATATCGGCGAAAAAATACATGTTACAGGACAATTTCGCTCATATAATCGCCATGAAGAAACAAGAAACAGACTGATTTTATCTGTTTTTGTAAGAGAACTTGAATTTGTAGATGAATTTTGGGAGAACGACGAGGAAGAGAAAAAAAGCAATAGTATTATATTGGATGGATATGTTTGTAAAGCGCCGGTATATCGGAAGACACCATTAGGAAGAGAGATTGCAGATCTATTGGTTGCAGTAAACCGCTCGTATGGAAAGTCTGACTACATTCCATGTATCTGCTGGGGGAGAAATGCCCGCTACGCCACAACCTTCGAAATAGGAAGTCATGTCAGTGTTATTGGAAGAATCCAAAGCCGCGAGTATGTGAAAAAACTGTCCGAGGAAGAGGCAGAGCGCAGAGTTGCATATGAAGTATCCGTATGTAAAATTGAAGAATTGGATTAACAACGTATAGGAGGGAACGGGCAAATAATTGCCATTTTTTTTCAACTGTGGTAAACTAGGGGCACTTGGCGAGGCACGAATGTGCCAACGATGCACATTCTTTTTATTTCAGCTTTCGTAGGAGGAATTATGGATAAGGGTATTATTCAGATTTATTACGGGGAGGGACAAGGAAAGACATCCGCTGCACTTGGTAATGCCATACGTAAGGCAAGCAACGGACAGACCGCCTATGTTGTACAGTTCATGAAGGGGCAGTTGGATACGGAATATCTGACACGCCTGGAGCCGGAGGTTAAAGTTTTTCGTTTTGAACGTTGTAGCGAAGGTTTTGATGCTTTGGACGAAGAAGAAAAGCAGGAGCAGAAGCAGAATATCCAGAATGGTCTCAATTTTGCAAAAAAAGCACTGGTTACAGGACAGTGTGATATGCTTGTACTCGATGAAGTGCTTGGTCTTGTAAAGGAAGATATGGCTACAGAAGATCAGATTATCGAGATTTTACAGGCAAAATCACTGTACACGGATGTCGTTCTGACTGGCAGAGATGTATTGCCACGCGTATTTGAGATGGCAGATAGTATTTTAAAGATTGTACCAGAGAAAGCCTGAGAGCGCTTCATTATTTATTGACAAGGTAATAGCAGAATGCTATAGTTGAAAAGTATTATATAACAAGGTAGAGGTTGCGTAATTCATTAGTATTTCACAGGATGTGGCAGGCACAGAAGAGTGTGAAGGAAAGGGAGGCACGCCGAAAGAATATGTCTTCTGCAGATGTTTTCTTGGGCGCAAGTTTAATAGACTTGTGACTGTCATCTTTTTGAAGATGGGGAGCTATCATGGATGTGTATGTATCGACCAGCTCCTTAGAGCTGGTCTTTTACTGTAATAGGAAACGTTAGACGGATAAAGCGTATATGCGGTGTTTCACGGACAGGATAGACGCATATACTGTATAAAGGAGGAGAAGAATATGGCTATTTTTACAGGCTCAGGAGTTGCAATTGTTACACCAATGAAGGAAAATTTGGAAGTAAACTATGATAAATTAGATGAACTCATTGATTTTCATGTGAACAATGGTACGGATTGTATCGTAATCGCAGGAACGACTGGTGAGGGCGCTACGTTATCTATGGAGGAACATAGAAATGTTATTCGTGCAGCAGTGGAATTTACGAAACATCGTATTCCAGTTGTGGCAGGGACAGGTTCGAATTGTACAAAAACAGCAATCCAGCTGACAAAAGAAGCAGAAGAAGATGGAGCTGATGGTGCACTGGTTGTGACGCCATACTATAACAAGGCAACACAGACAGGTCTGATTCAACATTATAGTCAGATTGCGTCAGAGACAAAATTGCCAATCATTCTTTACAATGTACCGGGACGTACGGGGTGTAATATTCTGCCGGAGACAGTGGCAACACTAGTTCGTGAAAATGAAAATATCGTTGGTCTTAAAGAAGCAACAGGCAACATGGCACAGGCATCAAAGACGATGTATCTTTGTGATGGTAATCTGGAATTATATTCTGGTGAGGATGGACTGGTGGTACCTTTGATGGCAATCGGCGGTATTGGTGTTATTTCTGTGATTGCAAATATCGCACCAAAGCAGACACATGATATGTGCGCAAGCTATCTGGCGGGCGACCATGAAACAGCTTTGAAATTGCAGATGAAGTCGCTTCCACTTGTGGATGCACTCTTTAGCGAAGTAAACCCAATTCCGGTAAAACGAGCATTAAATATGATGGGTATGGATGTGGGATCTTTGCGAGCACCACTTTGTGAAATGTCAGATGCAAATGCAGCTGTTTTGAAGCAGGCTATGACAGAATACGGTCTGCTGTAATCGGGAGAGATCACATAAGAGGAGATAGACGATGGTAAAAGCAATTATGCATGGATGTAATGGTCACATGGGTCAGGTCATTACATCCATCTGTAAAGAGGATGAAAATATTGAAATTGTAGCAGGAATTGATTTGTATGATGGCATTCAAAATGACTATCCGGTCTTTCCGAGTTTAGAAGCATGTGATGTTGCGGCTGATGTCGTGATCGATTTTTGCAATGCAAAAGCGGTAGACGGACTGCTTGATTACTGTGAAAAGACAGGAACGCCGGTTGTCCTTTGCACAACAGGACTTTCGGACGAGCAGTTAGCACGTGTGGAAGCAGTATCCAAAAATGTTGCTGTACTCAAATCCGCAAATATGTCACTTGGTATCAATACATTGATGGATCTTTTGAAAAAAGCAACGGATGTGTTTGCTGATGCCGGATTTGACATTGAGATTGTGGAAAAACATCACAACCAGAAGCTGGATGCGCCAAGTGGAACAGCACTTGCACTGGCAGATGCGATGAATGAAGAGTTGGACAATGCTTATGTTTATAAATATGACCGTTCCCAGGAACGCAAGAAGCGTGAAAAGAAAGAAATCGGTATTTCAGCGGTACGTGGTGGTACGATTGTTGGGGAGCATGAAGTCATTTTTGCCGGAACCGATGAAGTGATTACCTTTAAACATACTGCATACTCTAAGAGCGTTTTCGCGAAGGGAGCTGTAGAAGCGGCAAAGTTTTTAGCGGGTAAATTAGCTGGTTATTATGACATGAAAGACGTCATAGCAGCAAAATAGAATAGCTTAAGGACATCTCAAACGAGATGTCCTTTTTTATGCCTTTTAGCCAAGAGCAACGTCGAGAACCATCATGATACTAAAGCCGATGGCAAAGAACAAGGTGCCGAGATGTGCCGGTTTTCCTTCGGCCATTTCTGGAACGAGCTCTTCTACGACGACATAAAGCATGGCGCCCGCTGCAAAGCTGAGCAGATAAGGAAGTGCCGGGATTAGAATGGAGGCAGCCAGAATCGTTAAAATAGCACCAATGGGCTCGACGATACCAGATAGGACGCCACCGGTGAAAGCTTTGCGTTTTGACATTCCACTTGCGTGAAGAGGAAGCGAGATAATGGCTCCTTCCGGGATGTTTTGGATTGCAATGCCAAGAGAAAGCGCTAGTGCGCTTGCGGCTGTAATGTTTGTATTCCCGGATAAATAGCCGGCATAAACAGCACCAACGGCCATACCTTCTGGAATGTTGTGGAGGGTAACAGCCAGAATCATAATGGTTGTGCGATGGAGCGGCGATGTAGATGAGTCAGGCACATTGCTCTTTTCATAGAGATGTGGGATGCTGTGCTCCAGAACCAGAAGAAATAGGATGCCCATCCAGAAACCGATGAGAGCCGGGAAGAAGGATAACATGCCAAGAGCAGAAGATTGCTCAATGGCAGGCAAGAGCAGACTCCAGATGGATGCTGCAACCATAACACCGGCAGCGAAGCCGTTGAGCGCGCGCTCTACATGATGACGTAAGCTGTTTTTCATAAAAAATACGCAGGCAGCACCAAGAGATGTGCCGATAAAAGGGATGGCTATGCCATAAAAAGTTTCCATAATAATCACCTACCTGTTTCAATATATGAATGCAAACAAAAAAAGTGCTAGTTAGATTAAACTAACTAGCACAAATGTAGCATAGATTATGATTTATGACAAGTCGATTTCGTTCAAAAATTTACGTAGTACAGGAGCAAGTTTGTCGGTGTGTTCAATATAACTGCCATGCGTTTCACCTTCGAAGATATGCAGCCTTGCATTACCAAGGTGTTCTGTAATGGCTTTTGTTTCTTTTGGCTTTACCATATCGTTGCTGCCGGCACAGACAAGAGACGGAATGGTGATGGACGTCAGCGCGTCTGGTGAAATGTCCGGTTCAACTAACATCATACCAACAAGTGGATGGGACGTTTTTTTGTAAAGAGCTTTTATCTCCCGACGTGCAGAACCGGTTAAGCCTTTTGGATTGAGATTGGCACCGCATACTACAATGGCAGATAAAAGATCCTGCCGCTCTAAGGCGACCAAGAGAGAAATGATGGCACCGTCACTAAAGCCGCATAGAACTGGCTTGTCAATATGTAAGGATTCGATCAATGCAATGACATCCGCTGCCATATCCTTGTAGTGATATTCTTTTGGTGTGGCGCTGCCACCCTGTCCGCGGCTGTCAATGGCATAAACGGTGTAATCCATTGCCATTTCTGCAATCATGCGATCCCAGATTTCGTGAGATTCCCCATTTCCATGTAAAAAAATAAGTGGTCTGCCTTCTCCCTCTTTTTCATAAGACAAAACCTGTCCGTTTAACTGAATATACATTCAAACCCCCGTTCTGCTTGCGAAAAAAATCGAATTTCGCAGCACTCATGTTGATTAAATTCTAGCATTCTGCATCGAAATATACAATATCATTATTTTGTATAAAGAACCACTTTTTAAAGATATTTCGCTTTACGGATAGGTGGTAAAATGGTATAATTTTTAGATATTATAAATGATTTAGGGGGTTTTATACAAATGAAACTAAACGTAAAGAAGACGGTCCAGGTCGGATTCGCGTTCTTGTCTATCTGTGCATTCTGGCAGATGTACAATGCGATCATTCCGATCATCCTGACCTACACATTCCACATGAATGAGACCATTTCCGGTGCAATTATGGCAGCGGACAACATACTTGCTCTATTCCTGTTACCATTGTTTGGTGGTATTTCAGATAAGTGCAAGTGCAAATGGGGTAAACGTAAACCATTTATCTTATTTGGTACAATTGCAGCAATCATTCTGATGCTTTTGATTCCACTCATTGACAACAGCTATTATGAGAATCCTTCAACAGCTAAACTTGCTCTCTTTATTGGGGTATTAGGAGCACTTTTGGTTGCTATGGGTACATATCGTAGCCCGGCTGTTGCTTTGATGCCAGACATCACACCAAAGCCACTGAGAAGTAGAGCAAATGCTATTATCAACTTAATGGGAGCACTCGGTGGTATCATGTATTTGCTGATTGCCAGCGTAACATTGAACAGCAAAGCGGAACATGAGAACTATTTCCCGATCTTTTTGATTGTTGCAGGTATCATGGTTGTAGGTGTTTCTATCGTTATGATTACGGTAGATGAAGTAGAATTAAACAAACAGATGCGCGCATATGAAGCTGCACACCCAGAAGAGAACTTAGAAATAGAAGATGAATCTGGTAATGCAGAGCTTCCTAAGGAAGTAAAGCGCAGTCTGACATTCTTACTGTTTTCTGTTGCTTTCTGGTTCTTTGCCTACAACGCTATGGAGACATGGTTTACAACATACGCAAAGAGTGTATGGGATATGACGACCGGCCAGGCATCTCTTTGCCTTACCGTTGCAACAGGTGGAGCGATTCTTGCTTATGTGCCTGTTGGTAGTATCGCAGCAAAGATTGGTCGTAAGAAGACGATTTTGAGTGGTATTATTATGATGCTTATCAGTTTTGTGGCAGCGTTAATCTTCTCAATGATGAGTGATTCTTTCCATCCATTCTTATATGTACTCTTCCTTTTGGTTGGATTTGGCTGGGCTGGTATCAATGTAAACAGTTTGCCAATGGTACTTGAAATGTGTAAGGGTAGTGATATTGGTAAGTTTACCGGATACTACTATACATTTAGTATGTCAGCACAGATTGTTACACCAATCGTAGCTGGATTTTTAATGGAACATGTTGGTTACAAGACACTGTTCCCATATGCGGCAGTATTTATGATTATTGCCTTTATCACAATGCAGTTTGTAAAACATGGTGATAGCAGAGACGGAATCAAACAGGGATTAGATGCCTTCGATTTTGAAGACTAGTTTAATAAAGAGAGGAAGTAGATACAATGAATACAAAACCACTTGTATGGGCGCATAGAGGAGCCAGCGGATATGCACCTGAAAACACACTTGCTGCATTTGAAAAAGCAGTGGAACTTGGCGCTGACGGAGTGGAACTGGATATTCAGTTGACAAAGGATGATGAGATTGTTGTCATCCATGATGAAAAGATTGATCGAACCAGTGATGGTGAAGGCTGGGTGAAAGATTACACATTAGAGGAATTGCGTGGTTTCAACTATAACCGCACAAAACCGGAATATGAGCACGCAGATATTCCAACGATGCGTGAAGTGTTTGAGCTCTTAAAGCCAACCGGTCTTTTTATCAATATTGAGATTAAAACGGGTGTTATCTTCTACGAAAAGATAGAAGAGAAGATTTTAGCCCTCACAAAAGAAATGGATATGGAAGACCGTGTCTGCTATTCTTCTTTTAATCATTATACCGTGAAGCGAATTCACGAATTAAAACCGGATGCAGAAGTAGGATTTTTATATGCAGACGGACCAATTGACATGCCTTCCTATGGAGAGGAGCATGGGGTCAATGCATTACATCCGGCACTGTATAATTTACAATATGACGGCTTTATTAAGGAGTGCAAAGAAAAAGGATTAAAACTCAATGTCTGGACAGTAAACGAAAAAGAACACATGCAGCTGTGCTGTAAGTATGGCGTGAATGCGATTATCACAAACTATCCGGATATTGCACGAGAGGTCGTAGAACAACAATAATAAGGGGATAACATGGAAATGTTGCAATATTTGGAGCAGTTTAATTTGCTCTCTGTATTCGTTCGTCTGGCCCTTGCAACAGTCTTGGGAGGATTGATCGGTTTGGAGCGTGGCTCACATGGTCAACCGGCAGGACTTCGTACATTTGCTCTTGTATGCTTAGGAGCAGCCATTGCGATGATTACGGATGAGTATCTGGTAGAAACATACCAGACAGGAGATCCGGCAAGACTGGCAGCACAGGTGATTAGTGGTATCGGTTTCCTCGGCGTAGGAACGATTATTGTAACAGGAAAGAATTATGTCAAGGGATTGACGACGGCGGCGAGTCTTTGGACGACAGCCTGCTTAGGAATTGCCATTGGCGCTGGTTATATCTGGGGGAGTCTGATAGCCTTTCTGTTTATTGCATTTGTCATGACAGTATTGACATCTTTAAGTCATTATGTGGATGAACATAATACAAAGATCAAGCTATATCTCGAAGTGGATAAGGTAGATGGTATTGATGTCTTATATGATTATGCGACGAAGAATGGTTATGAAATCGCTTCCATTGATAAACAGAAGAGACAGTCTCTTCAAGGGAAGGATACCGTACTTTTTGTTGTGATCAACTTGAATAAGCGGTGTTCACATGCAGAATTTATCAACGGATTAAATCAAAATGATTCTATTCATTATATAGAAGAAATTCGATAACAGAGATGTAAATATGGGGAAACTCGGTTGAGTTTCCCCTTTTTTTGTTTTATAATTCTTTCATGTAAGTAAAAAGAAGAAAGTAGGAATGAATATGTCAGGACAAGATAATGATTTTAGAGAAATAATAGATGACGAGAATACAGACACATCATCGGATGTTGTGGAAGTGACAGGAGACACGACTGTGGATCCAACGGTGGCTGATGCAAATAAGGATGGACAGGATGACTATGAGGATATCTGTTACATTTGCCGCAGACCAGAATCTGTTGCAGGAAAGATGATTCATATTCCAAATAATATTTGTATTTGTAATGACTGTATGCAAAAGACATTTGACTCTATGGGAGGCTTTGGGTTTGGCAGTGGCGACAATGCAAGTATGAATCATATCGACTTTTCAAAGATGCCAAATATCAGTATGGTGAATTTATCAGATTTAGCGGATTTTATGCCAAATATGCCAAATTCACAGCGCCTCAAAAAGAAAAAGAAGAAAGAGGACAAGCAGGAAGCACCAGTGCTTGATATTAAGAATATCCCACCACCTCATAAGATCAAAGCAGAATTAGATGAATACGTGGTTGGACAGGAATATGCGAAAAAGGTAATGTCTGTTGCTGTTTATAACCATTACAAACGTGTGGCAACAGGGACAATGGATGATATCGAGATTGAAAAGTCCAATATGCTGATGATTGGACCGACCGGTAGTGGTAAGACCTATATGGTCAAGACACTTGCACGTCTTTTGGATGTGCCGCTTGCAATTACAGATGCCACTTCTTTGACAGAGGCTGGTTATATCGGTGATGATATCGAAAGTGTTGTTTCAAAGCTCCTTGCAGCTGCAGACAACGATGTGGAAAAGGCAGAGCGTGGTATCATCTTTATCGATGAGATTGACAAGCTGGCAAAGAAAAAGAATACTAATCAGCGCGATGTCAGTGGTGAGTCTGTACAGCAGGGCATGTTAAAGCTTTTAGAAGGCGCAGAGGTAGAAGTGCCAGTGGGAGCCAGCAGCAAGAATGCCATGGTGCCAATGACAATTGTCGACACCAAGAATATTCTTTTTATCTGTGGTGGTGCATTCCCAGATCTGGATACGATTATAAAGGAACGCCTCAATAAGGCTTCTTCTATGGGATTTATGGCAGATCTGAAAGATAAGTATGACAAAGAAGAAAATATCCTGATGAAGGCAACAGTAGAAGATTTGAAGAATTTTGGTATGATTCCGGAATTTATAGGACGTCTTCCAATCCTGTTTTCATTAGAAGCGTTAGACGAAGACATGCTGGTTCGTATCTTAAAAGAACCGAAGAATGCGATTATTAAGCAGTATCAGAAGCTGTTGGAATTGGATGAAGTGAAGTTATCTTTTACAGATGACGCATTACATGCGATTGCAAAACAGGCAAAAGAACGTGCACTTGGGGCGAGAGCCTTACGTGCCATTATTGAAGAATTTATGTTGGATATCATGTATGAGATTCCGAAAGATGACAATATCGGTGAAGTGATCATCACAGAGGACTATATCATGAAAAAAGGTGGTCCCAAAATTGTGATGCGTGGTGCGGAGAACAATTTAATCGAAGGATAATGTGAATTTTACTAAGGGGAAAACATGAGATACGTTGCGTTGACGGAAGCAAAGTCTGGCATGCAGCTGGCGAAAAGTCTGTACGATAGTAATGGACGAACGTTGGTGGGCAGCCATCTTATGCTGACGAACAATTATATCGAAAAACTGATTGCATATGGCTATGGGGCATTTATATTGAGGATGCATTGACCCAGGATATTGAGGTGGAAGATGCTATCTCCCCACAACTGCGTGCGGAGGGGATGGAATGTATCGAAAGAAGAGATATCGACGGCTGTAAGCTTGTGGCAGAAAAGCTGGTAGAAGAAATCATGTCAAAAGGACGAATTTCTTTGGATATGCTGGATTTGCGTTCGTATGATGACTACACATACGCTCATTCTATGAATGTGGGTGTATTGTGTGGTGTAATTGGCATGGAAATGCATATGGACGAAAAAGAAATTGCGCAATTGGTGATGGCAGCACTCTTGCATGACCTCGGGAAATTATCCATTCCCAATGAAATTTTAAATAAACCGGGGCGCCTGACGCAGACGGAATACAAACGTATGCAGGAGCATCCGGTGATGTCCTATGAGTTAATCAAAGATCGTTTTGATATTTCGGCGCAGATTAAAGTGGCAGTTCTGTTTCACCATGAAAATGTTGATGGGACGGGATATCCAAATGGTGTTATGGGTGACGAGCAGACACTTTTTACCAAAATCATACATGCTGCAGATGTATATGATGCGCTTGTTTCCAAACGGCCATATAAAGAACCGTATGCACCATGCGAGGCGGCAGAGTATTTGATGGGTGGATGTGGTATTTTGTTCGATCAGGAAGTGGTTGAAGTTATGTTGCGTGCCATTCCGCTATATCCAAAAGGTACAGAAGTGGAATTGTCCGACGGACGCGTGGGCATTGTCAAAGAAAATGCAGATGCGCATAATTTACGCCCGGTATTAAGGCTTATGGATGGTACGACTCTGGATCTGGCAGATCGTACCAGTATGTCGATTGCGATTATGCCACCGAAGGGCAAGCGCCAGGTGTCTGCCAGCTTAGAGGCAGAACGACAGGAAATGTTGCAGGAGGCACGCGATATCCATATTATAGCTGTGGATGATATGAAGACAAATTTGCAGATGCTTTATGATATCTTGAAGGATGACTATAAGGTTACTTTGTTAAAATCGGGAAACCAATTGCTGCAATATTTGAAAAAAAATACCTATCCGGATTTGATTTTATTAGATATTGACATGCCGCAGATGGATGGCATTGAGACTGCAAAGCGTGTTATGGAGCTGACGAACAATCGTATACCAATTATGTTTGTCTCAGCGCTGTGTGATACCCAGACAATTATGGCATGCAGGGAATTGCATGTGGCAGGCTATGTTGTCAGACCATACAAACCGGTTTATATCCGTGCGGAGATTGAACGCATCATTGATCGATGGGAGGCAGTTTAAATGATGTTCTGGTTTCAGGTGATTTGTTTGCTGGTAACACTGGTTACGGTGTTTTCGTATGTTGTATGTGATGTATATTCCAAGGAACATCGTCTGTTACCTCTCTTTTTAGGTGTGCTTGCAGTTTATGACTTTTACCGTATTGTATTGTATTTAACTGGCGCCCAAGGTGTTTTCGAACAATTAGAAAATATGTTGATTCTGACATTGATGACGGTTATTTCTTATTATGCAATGGATTATTTGCATATCAAAATACCTCACGTGCTTCACGTGGGGCTATTTCTTTATCTGCTCCTTTTATTATTGGCAATGTTTCTATACTATGATGAGCCGCGTGTGTATATGCTGCCATTTCGTTGTTTTACCTGTCTCAATGCTTTGTTTGTCGTGGCGGGGGCTTTGTATTCGTTTCGGACACACCACTTTTCCAGACAGACAAATATTACAAACGCGCTGATGTTTGTGGCAATCTGTGTACCGACTATTGTGGGCAGTATGTGGCAGGTGGGAGCAAGTCACGGACGAATGATGCTTCAGATTGTCTGTTTATGCAGCTGCCTGATTATTATATATCTGATCGTTTCGAATCGTCTGGTGGCGACAAGTGTTATTATGCAGCAGAATGCATTTGCCAATGCCGGCGTGGCGCAGTTTTTACTGGATACGAATTTAGAACTCATTGCAGCAAATCAGATGGCACTTGATATTTTCCTGGATGGAGAGGAATTTCGGGATTATGAGGATGTTCACCATTTTTTTCTGGAAAAAAGAAATCAGATTTTTGTGCGGGATGGTGGCGTGGAGGAATATGTATATCGTGGGAAAACGTATGAATGCAGGGAACAGGCTGTTTCCCAGGGAAAACGACTGCTTGGATATCGTTTGCTGGTCAGGGATGTGACACAAGAGCGTGCGGAAGTTGCACGTCTTACAGAAGAACGTGCGCATGCAAAGTGGCAGGAACAGATGAAAGGTCGCATGCTTGCTACGATGAGCCATGATTTGCGAAGTCCGGTACATGCCATTATCGGCGCAAGTGAGATTCTGATGGCAAGTCATTCGATTTCGGCAAAAAATCGTGCGATGATTTCTTATGTGCAAGGGGCAGGAAATGAACTCTTGGAGAAAATAGACCAGATTCTTCTATATTCGAAAATGGAAGTGGGACAACTGGAACTGGCGGAACATGCCTATTCCATGGAACATCTGATTACAGAATTGATGCAGATGCTTTTGTATAATTTACATGGGCACGATGTGAAGTGTCGGGCACGTTTCCTTACACCGATTCCACAGACGGTTATAGGAGACGAGGAACGTGTACGTGAAGTTTTACAAAATGTGATGTCCAATGCTGTGAAGTTTACGAAAACAGGTGAAATTGATTTGTCTATTTCCTGTGAAAAGAGAGAACAGGATCGCGTTTACTTTTGCTGTGTGATTGAAGATACCGGAGCGGGGATGACAGAGGAACAGTTAGAGCATGTGTTTGAGTCTTACCGGACATATGCGGTAGATGGTCAGGAGGGCACCGGTCTTGGTATGACGATTGTCAAACAGTTGTGTGAACTGATGCAGGGAGATTGTGAGATCAGCAGTGAAGTAGGTAAGGGGACACGCGTCAGCGTAAGTTTCTATCATAGGGCAAAGGGCGAGGCAATGGTAAAGCCGAACGAAATTAATCATTTCACGCTGGTTGAAAGAATTGTCAACTACAGAGAAAATGTCTGCCCGGACTATACTTATCCGTCGGCGCGCGTATTATTAGCAGATGACATGGTGATCAATCAACAGATTTTCCGTCATATGGTTGAGCCGTGGAAGGTACAGTTAGATATTGTTTCGAATGGTATGGAAGCTGTGGAACATGCGAGACGTGAGACATATGATCTAATCTTTTTGGATTATCTGATGCCGGAATTAAATGGCCTGGATGCCGGAGAAGAAATACGCAAGTTTTCTGATGTACCAATGGTTCTTTTAACAGCAAATGATCAGGAAGAAATTATGAATGTTTGCAAAGAAAAGGGATTTTCCGCTTTTCTTAGTAAGCCAATTGATATGCTTCATTTTAAAGATACCGTGGAAGCGTTGCTCCCGAAAAAACATAGGATTCTTTATGCGCCTCATAACCAGGAGAGTCAGACACACCATGTTGAAGTTTATGCCAGAGCGTTGCAGACCTATTTGGATGAGATGGAAGAATTGCGCGAAGAATTGCCATGCTATGCAAAGAAAAATATGGAATTATTCCGGGCAAAGGTGCATGGAATCAAGAGTGCAAGCCGACAAATTCACAAAGATTATCTGAGCGAGTACGCAGAAATTATGGAGATGGCAGCAATTATTGGCAATCAGAAATATATGGATCGTCATTTGGAAGATTTACTCAGCTGTATGGATGATGCCATTGAAGAGGTGCGTGGAGAGCTTTCTTATATGCAGGATGCGTTGGCAAAAACGGAAAGTAATCATGAAAGACAGACAAAATTGACAGAAGAAGAACGTAAAAAAATATGGGAACAAATCGCGAAAGCTTTTGCAGAATACGATACCGGGAAAATTGAACAAGGGATCGAAAGCTTAGAAAACGTTATTTTGAGTAAAGAAGAACAACGAATCTATGAGCAGACATATGCATTTTTTATGGATTTTGCTTATGAAGAAGGTGCGGCATATATGGAAAAAATTCTAAAAAAGGAAACGTAGCGGTATTTTTGCATAAGATATTCTATGAATTGCTATGATATGATTTATGGAAATGAATATTACGATTTGATTGTACGTAATACAACGTATCTTCCACCATTGGAAGAAGGATTATACGGTCTGGATGTGGGAAGCAACTATACGGTTCTGTTTGTGGATCGGGAGAAGTACCCATCTTTTCGTGTGGCAAACTACAATTATAATGCGATGCCAAACTGTTATCAGCCGTTATCCTTAGAAGCTTTAGATGCTGCAGGGATTTTGCAGGTGCGGGACACACCGGGACTTGGACTCGATGGAAAAGGTGTGTTGCTTGGATTTCTGGATTCAGGAATTGACACGACGCATCCGGCGTTTTTGGATGGAAACGGAAAAAGCCGGATTGTGGCAGTGTGGGATCAAAACTATGTGGAAAGCACAGATATGCCACCGCAGAATGCAAAAGATGTTCCGCAACCATATTATGGCTGCGTATACAGTGGAGAACAGTTGTCTCTCTATGGAAATCGCGATGCAACAGGGCATGGTACGTATGTAGCGAGTGTGGCAGCCGGCAGTGATCGGGGCGCATATTGTGGTGCGGCACCGGCGGCAGATATCGCTATGGTGCAGCTGAAAGAGGCGAAAAAATATCTACGTGAATATTATTTTGTGCCGGATGATGCAGTGTGCTACGCAGAACAGGATATTATGTTTGGTGTGCAATTTTTGGATGAACTGGCAAAAATGCGTGGACAATCGCTCGTGTTATGTGTATCCGTCGGCTGCGGAATGGGCAGCCATAGTGGAAACGATTCCCTGGCACTGTACTTAGATGACTTGGCAGTTGCCTATCGACGCTGTGTTGTGAGTGCAACGGGAAATCTGGCAGCAGCAAGAAAACATTATCGTGGTATGCTGACAGCAGAAGAAATTGCGCAAGCACAAAACGAGGGGACGATTCGTTACCGCGAAGTGGAAATTGTTGTGGAAGAGGGGACATGTGGTTTTGTGCTGGAGCAGTGGAGTGTGGCACCAGCGCGCTATGAGGTGGCCGTTGTCTCACCTTCTGGTGAAGCGCATCCGGCGATTGGTATCCAGGCGGCGGGAAGTCAGGTGTATGATTTTATTCTGGAAGGCACAAAGGTAGAAGTGGATTATAGTTTTCCGGAGGCGACGGCGGGAAATCAATTGATCTATTATCGTTTTCACGCGCCTTCTCCAGGAGTCTGGCGTATTCGTGTTTATAGCGAAAAGGCACAGGATGGGGAATTTCATATGTATTTAGCAGGAAGAGAACTGGCTTGTGGAGAAGTCTATTTTTTGGCATCCAATCCTGATACCACTATTATGAATCCGGCCAATGGCAAGTATGCGCTGACGGTGGCGGGATATCAGGAACAACAAAATGCAATTTTATTGGAAAGTGGTCGGGGCTATACGATAGACGGACGGGTCAAACCGGATATTGCCGCACCGGGATTTGCTGTGGATGGTGCCGTCGCAGGAAGGAGTAGCTTTCCATTAGAGACACAGTATGAGCCGAGAACGGGAACTAGTGCAGCAGTCTCGATATGTAGCGGAGCAGCTGCGCTGTATATGCAGTGGTGCGCACGCAAAGGAGATGTGTTTGTGAACACAACACAGGTCAAGAATTTTTTGCTGCGTGGGGCAAAACAATTATCGGTGGATTTGTATCCAAACAGGCAATGGGGCTACGGAGCTATGGATTTGTATGCTTCGTTTCGAAAAGTTTAAAAAGCTGGGCTAAGAGGTGTAAGTCTGCTACAATGAGAAAGATGGAAAGAACGAAAGGGAATCTATGTTAGCACTAAAAGTATTGGATGTTAAAAAATGTATGAATGTTCTGTTGGCATCGGAAATATTTGATGCTTTTCTATTATCGGAGGCAACGATTACAACACGTATGACGTATACATTGGATGGTCATTTGACAAAAGATTATCTGACGGAGGAAGAGCTTGCAGAGGCAGGCCTTCTTGGTGAGCGTTGTGTATCTTATGGCTATGTGAGAAAGCTTTGTTTTGACATGATTAAAGGAAAACGAAAACCAGCAGCCTTTCATTTTACTTTCTTGTGTCCTAAGAAGCTTATGGAGCAGATGATTGAAACACAGAAAGTGAATGTGAGACCTTCTGACGTGGCAAATTTGACGCTGAATTTACGTTATGTGGGAGAGGAACTTCATGTGACAGCAGGCTGTACAATGGCGGGATTTTCATTGGATCGCAGCATGGAAGAAGCGTGGAATACATGGGTAAAAATGTTTTTTGCAGAGCATGAAATTGCGGTGGAAAAAGCGGTGTAACAAACGTGGAAATGTCTTTACTTTTTCACGGTGGTATGCTACTCTTATCGTATATTGGTTTCCAATATAGATAATTTTTTTGGAGGTACTTGTAATGAGCAAGGGTACAGTAAAGTGGTTCAACAACCAGAAGGGTTACGGATTCATCTCTGACGAAGAAGGTAATGATGTATTCGTACATTACACAGGTCTTAACATGGAAGGCTTCAAGTCTTTAGAAGAAGGCGCAGCTGTAGAATTCGAAGTTACAGACGGTGCTAAGGGACCACAGGCAGTAAACGTAACAGTAGTAGGCTAATCTACGAAGTATTAATCAGACCGTTTTCAATGTACCTTTTTAGTTTATACATCTTGATTTAAATTGAGCAGGAAATTGGGATACAGCATGATTAAGGAAAGGCGGCGTGCATAGCATGTCGCCTTTTACTTTACTAGAGGTTTCCGGCGCCCCTGCACTTCCTGCGCTCGCGCAGCCCCATGGCATGCACAGCCTTATCCCTAAAACGTCGTTTGATTCTGCATCTCTAAAGAGGCATTTGTTTTCCAAAGCAGAACTATCTTTGCAAAGTTAGACAGTCGTCAGGGATGATGTTCGCCTGATGGCAGATATGCTTGCAAAGCGTATTAGAGATGCTTAGAACTTGTGATAAATCTGGTGACGAGGGTACACGGATGTACCCGAGAGGCGCAACCGCACATGGACGTTCGTTTGCGCCGGTCACCACCCTAGCGATGCATCCTGGGGCACAAGTTCTTAGCATCTCTTATGAGCGTCGCACTGCATATCTGCCACAGGCGGACACATCCCGCCGACAGTCGAAGCTGTGCAAAGACAGTTCTTTTCAAACAAATCGCCTCTGTAAGAGATGCAACGAATCGCACTCCAATGTTTTAAAGATAAGGCTGTGCATGCCACGGGGCTGCGCGAACGCAAGAAATGCAGGGGCGCAAGGAACCGGAATGTTCAATAAAAAGGCGATATGCTATACACGGAGGATAGAAGGATGAATGAATTTTTAATGCGATATTTAAAGGCAGGAATTACACCATATCATCTGGTGGAAACATGCGTGAAGGATCTGGAACAGGCGGGGTATACACCACTTGTGATGGAAGAAGCATGGCAATTAGAAAAAAATAAGAGATATTATATAAACCACCATGGCACGACCTTAGTTGCTTTTATGACACCATCAAAGGAGGCTATGGTTCCGCATACCGATCATCTGGCACTGCGCATAGCAGCGGCACATACCGATTACCCATGTATGCGCATTAAGGCAAATCCGGACACCAAAACAAATTGCTATCAAAAAGTAAATGTGGAAGTGTACGGTGGTGCTATTTTAAATACATGGCTGGATCGCCCACTTGGCATTGCCGGTCGTGTGGCGCTTCGTTCTGAACAGTGCCTGCATCCAGAGGTACGTTTATACGATAGCCAAAGACCACTTGCAACCATTCCAAATCTGGCAATCCACATGAACCGTGATGTCAATAAGGGAGTAGAACTCAACCGCCAGACTGACATGTTGCCATTGCTTGGTATGGGAGAGGATGAGGATGCATTTATGCAATTTCTGGCAAAGGAATTAGGCGTTGATGTCAAAGATATCTTAGACTTTGAACTCAGCACTTATGTCTGGGAGGAACCGATCATGCTTGGTTTGCAGGAAGAAATGATCTCTTCCCCACGTATTGATAATATCAGTTCCTGTGCGGCAATTGTGGAAGCAATGTGCAAAAACGAAGCAGCAAAACAATTGAACATTGGAATTTGCTATGACCATGAAGAAATTGGCAGTCGTACAAAGCAGGGGGCTGGTTCTGCACTTCTTACGGACGTAATTGAAAAAGTATATGAGTCTATGGGACTGACGGTACGAACAGCTAAGGATGCTATTTATCAGGGATTGATGCTTTCAGCAGATGTTGCACATGCACTACATCCAAATCATGTGGAAAAAGCAGATATTACAACGCAACCAGTGATGGGAAAAGGCGTTACCATCAAAGAGGCAGCGGCACAGTCATATGCGACGGATTGTGAAGCGATTGCCATTGTTGAACAGATGGCAGCTATGTATGAGATCCCTTATCAAAAATTTGTGAACCGTTCTGATCTTGTCGGAGGAGGTACACTTGGCGCTATTTCGTCTGCTTTATTGCCGATGCGCACGATTGATGTGGGAGTTCCAATGCTGGCGATGCATTCAGCACGGGAATTGATGGGAACGGCTGACTATGAGAGTTTGCAAAGACTGGTTGCAGCAATTTATGAAGCGGCATAAAACAGTTATATGATTTTATCATTGAGGTTAAGAATGAAAAAAATCGTAAAAGAACATAATAAAAAACGAATAGCTCTTATAATATCCTTTTGCATGTCAGCGGTGCTTTTTAGTGGGTGTACACCAGCACATCTGATGCAGCAGGCAATCAACGACCGATTGGAACAGGCGGTCGTGGGAGAGATACAACAAGTATCTTCCATATCGACAGACCGATACGCCTATCAGCAGCTGCAGACAGGGGAACAACAGGTATATGACCAGATTTTAGATTGCGTTATGCAACATAAAGATTGTGTGGCGGTATCGACAAAAGACGAAAAGGTCCTGGAAAAAGCATATGAGTGTGTGATGGCAGATTATGGAGAATTATTCTGGTTTAGCGGATATCAGTATAATACGTATTCTAATTTTGACCAGATTATTGGTCTCGAATTTATGCCGACATATATTTATACAGAGCAGGAGCGTGAAGAACTGCAGCAGCAGGTGGATATGGTGGCGGATACCTGGCTCGCAGAGGTACCTGCAGATGCCTCGGATTACGAAAAAACAAAATTTGTCTACGAGACATTAATTGAACAAGTGGATTATGATACCAAGAGTGAGAATAATCAAAATATTTTAAGTGTATTTATTGGAAAGAAAACCGTCTGTCAGGGGTATGCCGATGCAACACAGTATTTGCTACATCAATTAGGGATACCTGCGATTGTAGTGACAGGAACGGCTGGTGGTGAAAATCATGCATGGAATCTTGTGAATTTAGATGGTGAATATTATTACATAGACACCACATGGGGAAATACGCATTTTCTCGGAGAATGGCAGGGAACAAAAAAAATCGATTATGGATATTTAAATGCGCGCACACAGGATTTGGCGCAGACACATACATCACAAATGCCATTTGCAATGCCAGCCTGTGAGTCTGTCGTTGATAATTATTTTTATCGGGAAGGGCTGTACTTTGAGGCAGCAGATATGGCGGTGATTGGGCAAAAAGTCACACAGGAATATCTGCAGGGAGAGAAAGAAATATGTCTTCGCATGTCGAATTTGCAGGATTACTTGCAAGTGAAAGAACATCTGATTGATAAGGAAGAGGTCTTTTTGTATTGTAATGGAGCGCGTGAAATCACATATTTTGAGAATCAGTCGCTTTGCATTCTGACCATTCTACTGTAGAAGCAGGGAGTGGTGTTTTTCCTAGGAAAATATAGGAAAACTATTTACAAAAGTGGTTTTTTGTATTAATATGATGTAGTAATCAAAACCACGTGAGAAATAAAACAAAACCACAAACGTAGCGGGAGGCGTTTTTATGTATAAAATAATTATTGATAGTTGCGGCGAATTATCAAAAGAAATGCAGGAAGATGGACATTTTGAGAATGTTCCATTGACATTACAGATAGGAGATACCGAAATCGTCGATGATAAGTCCTTTGATCAGGCGGACTTTTTGAAAAAAGTGGCAGAAAGTGAAGAAGGACCAAAATCAGCATGTCCTTCACCAGACGCTTACATGCAGGCGATGGATTGTGATGCGGAACATATCTATGTGATTACATTATCTTCACAATTGAGTGGCTCTTATAATAGTGCCTGCCTGGCAAAAGATCTGTTTTTAGAGGACAATGAAGATAAAAAAATCTGCATCATCGATTCAAAATCAGCATCCATCGGGGAATCCTTGATTGGACTGCATATTGCGGCTTGTGAAGAGGCAGGCATGGATTTTGAAACAGTGGTAGAAAATGTAGAAAAGTACATTGAAGAGCAGCATACATTTTTCGTATTGGAATCTTTGGAGACATTGCGAAAAGCAGGTCGTCTAAGCAATTTGAAGGCAAAACTTGCAAGTACCTTGAATATCAAGCCGATCATGGGGTCTACAGAAGAGGGAAGTATCCAACAGCTAGCTCAGGCAAGAGGAATGAACAAGGCATTGGATCGTATGGTGCAGTCTATGATGGAAGTGACCCAGAACTGTGAAAATCGTATTCTTGCAATTTCTCATTGTAACTGTAAGGAGCGTGCGCTACAATTAAAAGAAAAAATAGAAAAGGTAGCCTCTTTTAAGGAAATCTTTATTGTTGATACTGCAGGTGTCAGCAGTATGTACGCCAATGATGGAGGCATTATCATGGTGGTATAGCGCACATGCAATACGAAGAAATTATCGAAATAATACAATCAAAAAGAAGATTTGGAAAGGCATATGGAAGAGATGTGACCGCGGAAATGATGGAACTTTTAGATCATCCGGAGGCGGACATGAAAATCATTCATATTGCCGGAACCAATGGAAAAGGATCAACGGCAGCATTTGTAAGTAGTATATTACATGCTGCCGGTTTTGTTGTGGGAAGATTTACATCACCACATCTGATTCGTTTTACAGAACGTATCGTGGTGGATGGAGAAGAAATCGGAAAAGAAGATGTCATACGATTTGGGGAACGCGTGTTGGCACTTCCGATGGAACAGGAAACAACGATGTTCGATTTGTGTCTGGGAATGGCAGTGCTTTATTTTAAAGAGAAAAAATGTGACTTCGTGGTTTTAGAAACGGGACTCGGTGGGGCGAAAGATTCGACTGCAGGATTATCAGTTGTTCCTGAGGTTTGTGCGTTTACAAATATCGGATTTGATCATACAGCAATTCTTGGAAATACCATAGAAGAAATTGCAGCGGAAAAAGCCGGGATTTTGAAAAAAGGCACGCATGCAGTTCTCGGAATTATGGATGAAAAAGCAGCGGATGTGATCAAAAAACAGGCGGAGATTTTGGATGTCCCCATTACAAATGTGGATAACTTGTTGACAAAAATCTCAACCTACGAAATACCGCTAAACGGCGTATTTCAGAGGGCTAACGCCACATTGGCTGTGGGGGTAGTGGAAACATTATTCAATAACCATTGTGGATATCTCGGGGATAACTTTTTGTCGAAAAAAGAGGAAATTATTCGACAAGGGTTAGCGGAAGCTAAGTGGCCTGGTAGAATGGAGGTTTTGTCCGAAAAACCGTATGTTTTGGCGGATGGAGCTCATAATCCGCAGGGAGTTGAAGCTTTATTCAACTCACTAAAAAATATGTTTCCGGATGAAAAATTTGTCTTTTTGGTAGGAGTTATGGCAGATAAGGACTATCGGTCGATGATGCGGACCATGTATCCGCTGGCAGACACCTTTTTGTGTGCTACGGTTGATACCAGCCGCAGTTTACAGGCGGACGAGTTGTGCCAGGATCTTTTGGAAGATGGAATGTCAGCTTCCGTAAGTGGAGATCTTTTGGATGGAATTCAAAAAGCAATCGCTTTGGGAGAAGAAAAGGGAGAACGTATTATTATTTTTGGATCTCTTTATTTTATAGGAGAGGTCAAGGCAATGTTTGAAAGCGGAAGAATAGATTTACAAAATCAATAGGAGGAAACAAGGATGCGAAAAAAAGAATTAGCAAAACTTGTCATAGAAAGATTAAAGGAAGAATACCCGGAGTCCCATTGTACCCTGGATTATGATAATGCGTGGAAACTGCTCGTCAGCGTGCGTTTGGCTGCCCAGTGTACGGATGCCAGAGTGAATGTGGTCGTACAGGATCTTTTTGCGGCTTATCCGTCGGTAGAGGCGCTGGCGGAGGCGACCCCGGAAGAAATTGAAAAATATGTTCATCCCTGTGGGCTTGGCAAAAGTAAGGCGCGTGATATCAGTGCCTGTATGAAGATGCTGCGGGATGAGTATGATGGCTGTGTGCCAGAGGATTTTGATGCTTTGCTCTCTTTACCTGGGGTAGGAAGAAAAAGTGCCAATCTCATCATGGGGGATGTCTTTGGCAAGCCGGCGATCGTGACGGATACGCACTGTATCCGACTCTGCAACCGGATCGGGCTGGTGGACGGAATTAAGGACCCGAAAAAGGTGGAGATGGAACTTTGGAAAATTGTTCCACCAGAGGAGGGCAGTGAACTCTGCCATCGTCTGGTGGATCATGGTCGTGCTGTATGTACTGCCCGGACAAGCCCTTATTGCGATAAATGTTGTCTGGCGGATATTTGCAAGAAGAGGATATAAATTGTGAAAATTGCACATAAGAATTGCGTATCTTTTCTATTCGTTGTAAAATATACACATATAATATGGAGAGTAGGAAAGGGGTATTTTTTATGGAGAATGAAGAAAAACTCAGAAAGCGGAATTTGATCACTTATCCGCTGGGAACGATGGGACGTGATGCGGTTTACGCACTGATCAACAGTTATCTTTTGACCTTTGTCTTGTTTACCCATTCGCTGACGGCAGCGCAGTTGACCGCCATCACCGGTATTATGATCGGAGCGCGTGTCTTTGATGCCTTTAATGATCCGATCATGGGCAATATCATCGAGTGCACCAGAAGTAAATATGGTAAGTTCAAGCCATGGCTTTTGGCAGGCATTTTATCGACCTCGGTGGTTATTTATCTGATGTTTAATGTGCAGTTGCAGGGCTGGAAGTTCGTGGTATTTTTTGGTGTCATGTATTTTGCCTTTAGTATTACCTATACCATGAACGATATTTCTTATTGGGGCATGGTTCCGGCGCTGTCCTCCGATGCAGATGCAAGAAACCAGTTTGCCTCGAGAGCTACGCTTTTTGCCGGTATTGGTGGTACGGCGGCAACGATCCTGATACCGCTTTTTACGACAGGCAAGAATGCCATTGGCGGTAACGCTGCTTACGCATACGGTAGGATTGCGCTGGTGATCGGTATCTTAGCACCGCTTTTTCTTTGTATCACCATTTTTGGTACTAAGGAGCACCGCGATACGGCGCGGGAGAATAAGGCAAAAGAGAAGTTCAGTTTCAAGAAACTGATACATACGATCTTTCGGAACGATCAGTTGATCTGGGTAGCAGTCATCTTTTTGATCCAGCAGATCGGCAATGGATTGATCGTGGGCGGTATCGGTTCGACTTATATTTATTCTATCTATGGATATGAAGGTGGACTTTATTCTTTGTTTACGACCGTCGGTATGTCGGTTACAGCATTTTTGATGATCTTTTATCCGACCATTTCACGCCATATCCATCGTAAGAAACTCATGGGCTATATGGCTGTGATCGCAACCATCGGTTATGTCATGATCTTTGCCTCCGGGCTGATGCCGGGCAAGGGCATGGGCAAGTTTGTGGTGCTTATGATCGGCTATATGCTCTGTAATTTCGGACAGTATTGCTACTATCTGATCATGATGATCTCTATTATGAATACGGTCGAGTACAACGAACTCAAATTTGGTTCGCGTGATGAAGGCATCATCACATCCCTGCGTCCTTTTGTCACCAAACTGGGTGGAGCCATCATTGTAGCGATCACATCAGCCGCATATATTTTGCTGGGGGTTACCGATTATACCAACCAGATTTCAGAATTAGAGCAGCAGTGCAATCAGAACCTGATCACAGAGGCAAGCAAGTTGTCCCAGATCGACGCAGTGCTTTCTCATGTGACCAATCAGCAGGCTATGGGGCTTTTGGTCTTTATGTCCATCGTGCCGGGCATTTTGATGCTGCTTTCTTATTTCCTCTATAAGAAGCATTACAAGTTGGATGAGGAAGAATATGACCGCATCTGCAAGGAGTTGGGGAAGACGGAGTAGGATCACCTTCGTATATCCCCCGGCAGCAGACCGTAGCGTTCCTTGAACTTTCGGTAAAAGAAGCCTTGATTATGGTAGCCGACAGCCTCGGCAATGGAGGCAATGGACCGGTCTGTCGTGCGTAAAAACTGCATGGCTTTGGCAAGCCGGATCTCCTGTATGTAGGCAGAGAGGGTAATATCTTCTGCCCCGCGAAAAAGACGGTTCAGATAGTCCGGGCTATAGTGAAAGGCATTGGCAACGGCAGATACTGACACAGTGGCAAGATGGGTATTGATGTACTGCTTGATATCAGAAAGCAGGGCATTGTGCCATGCCTTGGTATCTTCGGTCATGACCTGCATACGAAATTCCTGTGTTAAAAGGTCAATGATGCGCTCGACATAGCCGATGATGATATGTTTTTTGCCGGGGCGGCAGGCGATCAGTTCTTCCAATATGGTATAAAAAGCATGATAGGTCAGAGGTGTCTGATCAAAAGGAGAGAAGCGGATATAGAGATATTCGCTTCTTTTTTGGTTGAGAAGTTTTCGGAGTGCCTGCATATAGTCGGTGCGGCGGTCGGCACCAATATATTGATCAAAGAAAGAATCGTCCACATCCAGACACAGGATGGTGCAGTCTCTGGCGAGAAGATATTCTCCGTGCATGACACCGGCAGAGATCAAAAGCATTTCTCCCTGTGAAAGGCTGACATCCTGATCTTCGATATGGATGCGCAAAGACCCCTCGACAATGTAGATGAGTTCAATATGTGTATGTGCATGGAGG
>OLFZ01000292.1_pt1 | contig 57618 bp, 54 predicted proteins | sample 1604861 | NCBI WGS metagenome assembly OLFZ01 (sample SAMEA3888895, study PRJEB22519) | human gut metagenome | biome: human gut; feature: human-associated habitat; material: faeces | place: Denmark | collected 2011 | reverse complement strand
ATGACACTTGATGGTCCACAGAGAAAAGGTGACCTTAGAAGATCTCGTGCAGCTGCAGTTAATATCGTTCCTAACTCAACAGGTGCTGCAAAGGCTATCGGTCTTGTAATCCCAGAGTTGAACGGCAAGTTAATCGGATCTGCACAGCGTGTTCCATGCCCAACTGGTTCTACAACAATCCTTGTTGCAACAGTTGAGAAGTCTTGCACAGTTGATGAAATCAACGCAGTAATGAAGGCAGCAGCTACAGAGTCATTCGGATACAATGAGGATGAAATCGTTTCTTCTGATATCATCGGAAGCACATATGGTTCTATCTTCGATGCTACACAGACAATGGTTGGAGAAGACAACTTAGTACAGGTTGTTTCTTGGTATGATAATGAGAACAGCTACACATCTCAGATGGTTCGTACAATCAAGTACTTCTCAGAGTTAGCATAATTTAATTTTGTGCTATTTCGTCATCTTTTGGTGATTGCCACATGACTATGTTTTACACAGTAATTATGGTGATGCCTGTGAGTGACAGAAATATCCCAAAATTGGTGAGAATAAGCCAACATGGGGTCCGGTCTTAGGACCGGACCTTTTTTTATAAAAAGATGGAGGAGTTAATCATGGGATTAAACAAAAAATCAATTGATGACATCAATGTAAAGGGACTTCGTGTTCTTTGCAGATGCGACTTTAATGTGCCTCTTATTGATGGCAAGATTACAGATGAGAACCGTTTGGTGCAAGCACTTCCTACAATCAAAAAATTGGTTGCAGATGGTGGTAAAGTTATTCTTTGCTCACATCTTGGTAAGCCAAAGGGAGAACCAGTTCCAGAGCTTTCTTTAGCACCTGTTGCTAAGAGACTTACAGAGTTACTCGGACAGGAAGTTAAATTTGCAGCAGATCCAGAAGTTGTTGGACCAAACGCAAAGGCTGCTGTTGAAGCTATGAAAGACGGCGATATCATCTTACTTGAGAACACAAGATATCGTGCAGAAGAGACAAAGAACGGAGACGAATTCTCTAAGGATCTTGCATCTCTTTGTGATGTATTTGTAAATGATGCATTCGGTACTGCGCATAGAGCACATTGTTCTAATGTTGGTGTTACAAAATATGTAGATACTGCTGTTGTTGGATATTTGATGCAGAAAGAAATCGACTTCCTTGGTAATGCAGTAGAGAATCCAGTACGTCCTTTTGTTGCTATTTTAGGTGGTGCTAAGGTTTCTTCTAAGATTTCTGTTATTGAAAACCTCCTTGACAAGGTTGATACCTTAATCATCGGTGGTGGTATGGCATATACCTTTATGGCGGCACATGGTGAGCCAGTAGGTAAGTCACTTCTTGAGAAGGATTACATGGATTATGCACTTCAGATGGAAGAAAAGGCAAAAGAAAAAGGCGTTAAGCTTCTGATTCCAATCGATACTGTTTGTGGTGACGATTTCAAGAACGATTGCAACATCAAAATTGTTGGACGTGGTGAAATTCCAGACGATATGGAAGGTATGGATATCGGACCTAAGACACGTGAATTGTTTGCAGATGCTGTAAAAGATGCAAAGACGGTTGTTTGGAACGGACCAATGGGATGTTTCGAGATGCCTAACTTTGCAAAGGGAACAATCGCTATTTGTGAAGCATTAGCAAAGGTTGATGGAACAACAATCATCGGTGGTGGTGATTCTGCATCAGCAGCAAATAACCTTGGATTTGGTGACAAGATGACACACATTTCTACAGGTGGTGGCGCTTCTTTGGAATTCCTTGAGGGTAAGGAGCTTCCTGGAGTAGCAGCAGCAAACGATAAATAAGAAAAGGGGTTTTTGATAATGGCAAGAACAAAAATTATTGCAGGCAACTGGAAAATGAACAAGACTCCAAGTGAGGCAGTTGCATTGATTAACGAATTAAAACCGTTAGTAGCAAACGAAGATGTAGACGTAGTATTCTGCGTACCAGCAATTGATATTATTCCAGCAGTAGAAGCTGCAAAAGGAAGCAATATTCATATTGGTGCAGAAAATATGTATTTTGAAGAGAGCGGTGCTTACACAGGAGAAATCGCTCCAAACATGCTTACAGATGCTGGTGTTGAGTACGTTGTACTTGGACATTCTGAGAGAAGAGAATACTTTGCTGAGACAGATGAAACTGTCAACAAAAAAGTATTAAAGGCATTTGAACATGGTATTACACCAATTATCTGCTGTGGCGAGACTTTGACACAGAGAAAGCAGGGCATCTACATTGAGTGGATCCGTATGCAGATCAAGATTGCATTACAGAATGTAACTGCAGATCAGGCTAAGAAGGCCGTTATCGCTTACGAGCCAATCTGGGCTATCGGAACAGGCGAGACAGCAACAAGTGATCAGGCAGAAGAAGTATGTGGCGCAATCAGAGCTTGCGTTGCAGAAGTATATGATGAAGCAACAGCAGAAGCAATCCGCATCCAGTATGGTGGATCTGTAAATGCTGGTAATGCTGCAGAACTTTTTGCAAAACCTGACATTGATGGTGGTCTTGTTGGTGGTGCTTCTTTGAAGGCAGATTTTGGCAAGATCGTTAATTATAACGCATAATTTCATAGGATTTTGTGAGATAAGAAGTAAAGAAGGAGATATCCCTAAGGATGTCTCCTTTTTCTCTTGTGACACTTCTTTTTATATGCTAAAATAAGCCGTGGTTAAGTGCGCATAAAACAGAAAATGCGTATTTATTACAGGAGGTTTAACAAATGAAACGTGTAGTGGTAATCGGTTTGCTTTTTTCAGTCTGTTTACTTGCAGGTTGTGGCAAAACGGATAAAAAAGAGAATAAAGAGACTGTGAAGGAAGTGGCAACACAGGAGGTTTCTGATTATACCAAGTTATCGGAAAAGGAATTGGAAGTTCTTGGATATGATAATGATGTGGAAGCGATGATGGAATTGGCAAATCGCTATGATTATGGAACAGAGGACAGCAAGCAGGATTTTGAGGAAGCAAAAAAATGGTATGAAATGGCAGCAGAAGCCGGGAATGCAGATGCAACTTGTGTTTTAGGTTACTATGCATTAAATGGAATTACCCAGGATGTGGATGTTGTGCAGGCGGCTACATATTTCCAAAAAGCAATGGATGCTGGTAATGAACGTGCGTATGTTGGAATGGCACGTACATATCTTGCAGGATACGGCGATGAGACAGAGCATGCAATGAAGGCGTATGAATATACCAATATGGCATATGAAAAGAATATTATCTCAGGTGTGTATTATATGGCGTATCTTTTGGAAAACGGCATTGGCTGTGAGCAGGATTATGTGAGAGCAATCGCTTTATATGAGCAGGTGATGGAGGCAGAAGACCTCTCTATTTATGATGCATACTTAAAAGATGCTGCAGCTACAAATCGTGGTATGATGCATATCCATGGGGAAGGCATGGAGCAGAACTATGAGGAAGCAATGAAGTGCTTTGAAAAAGCAGCAGATGATGATTATGCTATGGCAGAGTATTATCTTGGGCAGATGTATGAAAATGGATTTGGATGTGACCAGGACTATGATAAAGCCTTTGACTGGTATCAGAAAGCAGCAAATCAGGACTATGCACCGGCATTAAATCAAATGGGTTATCTGTATTACAATGGATATGGTGTGGATACAGATATTGACCAGGCAATCTATTATCAAAAACTGGCAGCCATGCAAGGATATGCAGCTGCACAGATTAATTTGGGATATTTATTTGAAAATGGTATTGGAGTAGAGCAGAATTATAGCACGGCACTGGCATATTATCGTATGGCAGCAGAGCAGAACAACGAAGGAGCGAAAGAAGCGGTGGTTCGTGTGCTCAAACTGATGGATGAAGAACAGTAAGAATCAAGTTGGTATCGTGGCCGTCTTGTTTGTGCTCGTTGTGATTGCTTTGGTATGGTATCTCCTTTTTGGGGCAGATACACTCCAGCGTATGCGTTCGCAAAAAGAGGCAAAACAGGTAGAAAGCGAGCAGGCAGAGGAAAAAAAGATTTTAGATATTTCCAATGTGGATGAGGCGTACGATGCCATACTAAACAAAAGCACAAAAGAATTTATAGGGAATCATCCCATTGATGAAGAGTTCTTGGGATGGTTTACAACAAATTATGGGTTGGAACAATTAGAAAAAATTGCGTCCTACGCAGAGTTGGATGATGGACAAATCTGGTATGAATATACGGGGCGTAGTGTGCATGTGTTGTGGTATGACTACTGCATGGAAACAGGCATACAACAGTATGCGTATGATAAAACCTACCAGAAGGAGTGTCGCGATCCGCAAAAGATTGTCATGAATTTTACGGGTGATTTTTCGTTGGCAGAAGGTGTGGGGACGACAACGTATTACCATAGTGTCTCAGAAGATATCACACAATGTCTGGATGACGCGCTGCGTCGGGAAATGGCTTCAGCGGATATTATGGTTATTAACAATGAGTTTGCTTATTCTACAAGAGGACAGGCACTTTTGGGAAAAGCATATACATTTCGGGGGGCTCCATCGACAAGTAAAGCCTTGCAGACACTAGGTGTGGATGTGGCAGGACTTGCCAATAACCATGTATATGATTTTGGAGAAATCGGTTTACTAGATACGTTAGATACCTTAAAAGAACAGGATATACCATATATAGGCGCTGGAAAGAATTTAGAAGAAGCAGAAGAGCCAGTCTTTTTTATTGCAAATGGGAAAAAGATTGCCATTGTAGCGGCAACACAGATTGAACGAAGCACCAATTATACAAAGGAAGCCACAGAAAACAGCCCCGGCGTGTTAAAAACCTTAGATTCTGCAAAATATGTGGCACAGATTGCGAAAGCAAAGCGCAATGCAGATTATGTGATCTGTTTTGTGCATTGGGGAACAGAAAACACACATCAGTATGGACAGGATCAGGTCAAGCTTGCAAAAGATTTTGTGACTGCAGGAGCGGATGCTGTGATTGGAGCACATGCACATTGTCTGCAGGGAGCTGATATGATGGAAGGAGTTCCGGTTTTTTATAGTCTGGGTAATTTCTATTTTTCACAGGAGGCAGAAATGCCGGCAGATTATGATACCGTTATGGCACAAATTGTGATCGATGAATCAGGAACTCTGAGTGCCCGCTTGCTTCCGTGTTATTTTTCACAAGGGAAACTTTCACTTGTGACAGAAGAAAATAAATACCGCCAGATTTTATCGGATGTGGAATCTTATTCCGACCATGTGTCATTTGATGATGAGGGGTATCTAGTTGTCCATTAGATGAAGCGCGGAATGTATTATTTTTAGTTATTGTGTCCATTGATTTTTACTATGGAGTCGGGATAAAATATTTAATGAGACCGTTTATAAAGGAAATCTATGTTTCCTACAAGATATAACAATATGAAAACAATAGAAAAGAGGAGAAAAGAATGAGCAAGAAGCCAGTTGTTTTGATGATCTTAGATGGATTTGGTTTGAATGAAAGACATGAGGCAAATGCCGTATACGAGGCAAATACGCCCAATATTGATGGATTAATGAAAAATTATCCATTTGTAAAAGGAAATGCCAGTGGTCTTGCAGTAGGACTTCCAGATGGACAGATGGGAAACTCTGAAGTAGGGCATTTGAATATGGGCGCAGGCCGTATTGTATATCAGGAATTGACAAGAATTACAAAGGAAATTGAAGATGGTACATTCTTTGATAATGCCGCTTTGAAGAAGGCAATGGAGAATGCAAAGAAAAATGATACAGCACTTCATTTGTTTGGACTTTTGTCAGATGGTGGTGTACATAGCCACATTACACATTTATATGGTTTGCTTGAGATGGCAAAGCGTGAAGGTTTGACAAAGGTATATGTGCATGGCTTTATGGATGGTCGTGATACATCTCCAACAAGTGGTATTACCTATGTAAAGGCATTGGAAGAAGAGATGGCAAAGATTGGTGTTGGTAAGATTGCCAGCCTTTCTGGTCGTTATTATGCAATGGATCGTGATAATCGTTGGGATCGTGTTGAAACAGCATACAAGGCGCTTACTTTGGGCGAAGGCAACACAGCAACAGATGCTGTAAGTGCAATGCAGGATTCTTATGACAACGAAAAGACAGATGAATTCGTAGTACCTACCGTTATTACAGAAAATGGCGAGGCGATTGGTAAGATTTCAGCAAATGATAGTGTGATTTTCTTTAACTTCCGTCCAGACAGAGCAAGAGAAATTACAAGAGCATTCTGCTGTGATGATTTTGATGGATTTGATCGTGGCGAGCGCATGCCACTTACTTATGTCTGCTTTACAGAATATGATGTTACGATTCCAAATAAGGATGTAGCATTCCACAAGGTAGAGCTTCATAATACATTTGGTGAATTTTTAGCAGCGAATGGTAAGACACAGGCAAGAATTGCAGAAACAGAAAAATATGCACATGTAACATTCTTCTTTAATGGTGGTGTCGAAGAACCAAATGCAGGAGAAGACCGTATTCTTGTGAAGTCTCCAAAGGTAGCAACCTATGATTTACAGCCAGAAATGAGCGCATATGAAGTATGTGATAAATTATGTGATGCCATTACATCAGATAAGTATGATGTGATTATTATTAATTTCGCTAATCCAGACATGGTAGGCCATACCGGAGTGGAAGCAGCAGCAATTAAGGCAGTAGAAGCAGTGGACAGTTGTGTAGGACGTGCTGTTGAGGCATTGAAGTCTGTGGATGGAACCATGTTTATTTGTGCAGACCATGGTAACTGCGAACAGCTTGTGAACTATGAGACAGGGGAACCACTTACGGCACATACAACCAATCCAGTACCATTCATCCTGGTAAACGCAGATCCATCTTATGGTCTTCGTGAAAATGGATGCTTAGCAGATATTATTCCAACCCTGATTGAGTTGATGGGTATGAAACAGCCAGAAGAAATGACAGGCAAATCTCTTTTGCTTAGAAAGTAGAAAAATGCCTGCATTTTGCAGGCGTATATCATAAAAGCATAAACAATTAAGGATAATGGAGGAAAGACAAATGAAACCAATGAAAGAAGGCAAGGTTCGCGAAGTATACGATAATGGTGATAGCATCATTATGGTAGCAACGGATCGTATCTCAGCATTTGATGTGATTTTGAAGAATAAGATTGTAGACAAGGGAGCAATCCTGACACAGATGTCTAAATTCTGGTTCGATTACACAAAGGATATCGTTCCAAACCATATGATTTCTGTGGATGTGAAAGATATGCCAGAGTTTTTCCAGAATGAGGAATATGACGGTAAGAGCATGATGTGTAAAAAATTGCAGATGCTTCCAATCGAATGCATCGTTCGAGGATATATCACAGGAAGTGGCTGGGCTAGTTACCAGAAAAACGGAACCGTTTGTGGTATTACGTTGCCAGCTGGTTTACAGGAGTCTGAAAAGTTACCAGAAGCGATTTATACACCATCTACAAAGGCTGAAATTGGCTTGCATGATGAAAATATTTCATATGAACAGTCAATCGAGGTACTCGAGAAAGAATTCCCGGGTAAGGGTGAGGAATATGCTTCTAAAATCAAAGAATATACATTGGCATTGTACAAAAAGTGTGCAGATTATGCGTTGACAAAGGGCATTATTATTGCAGATACCAAGTTTGAGTTTGGCTTGGATGAAGAAGGAAATGTGGTGCTTGCAGATGAAATGCTCACGCCAGATAGTTCCAGATTCTGGCCACTCGAGGGCTATGAAGCTGGAAAAGGACAGCCTTCTTTTGATAAGCAGTTTGTAAGAGACTGGCTTAAGGCAAATCCAGAGAGCGATTATCTTTTACCACAGGATGTTATTGACAAGACAATCGCAAAATACAAAGAAGCATTTGAAATGCTGACAGGTAAGAAATTTGGAGAATAGACAGGAGATGCAGATGACAACAAGAGATTCGGATAAGGATATGCCACTGCAGGGACTGCATGAGGAGTGCGGCGTCTTTGGAATGTATGATTTCGATGGAAATGATGTGGCTTCCTCCATTTATTATGGACTTTTTGCTTTACAGCACAGAGGACAGGAAAGCTGCGGTATAGCCGTAAGTGAAACAAGTGGACCAAAAGGAAAGGTTACCTCTTATAAGGGCATGGGACTTGTGAATGAAGTCTTTGATGGGGAAGGCTTAGGTAACATGAAAGGTGATATCGGTGTAGGACATGTAAGATATTCTACAGCCGGTGAATCTACCCGTGAAAATGCACAACCACTTGTTCTTAATTATGTAAAAGGAACTTTGGCATTGGCTCATAATGGAAATTTGATCAATGCGAAAGAACTGAAAAAAGATTTGGAATATACAGGAGCAATCTTCCAGACGACGATTGATTCGGAAGTGATTGCTTACCATATTGCACGTGAACGTTTACAGTCAAAGACAGCAGAGGAGGCTGTACGTCGTGCATGCATGAAATTAAAGGGTGCGTATGCACTTGTTGTTGCATCCCCGCGAAAATTGATTGGGGCAAGAGATCCATTTGGTTTCAAGCCGCTTTGTATTGGAAAGCGTGACAATGCCTATATTCTGGCTTCCGAAACATGTGCACTTGATACAATTGGAGCTACGTTTGTTCGTGATGTACTTCCAGGTGAAGTGGTTACCATTACACCGGAAAAAGGAATTGAATCAGATATAGAAATGGCTCTTCCAAAAGAAAAAGAAGCCAGATGTATTTTTGAATACATTTATTTTGCAAGACCAGACAGCCATATTGATGGTGTCAGTGTTTATGCAAGCCGTATTCGCGCAGGTCAGTTTTTGGCAATGGATTCACCGGTGGAAGCAGATCTTGTTACTGGAGTTCCAGAATCCGGAAACGCAGCGGCACTTGGTTATTCTTTACAATCGGGTATTCCTTATGGAACAGCATTTGTTAAGAATGGATATGTAGGCCGTACCTTTATCAAGCCAAAACAAAGCAGCCGTGAATCAAGCGTACAGATTAAGTTAAATGTATTAAAAGAAGCAGTAGCAGGCAAGCGTGTTGTCATGATTGATGATTCTATTGTACGAGGAACGACATCAGATCGTATTGTACGTATGCTTCGCGAAGCAGGAGCGACAGAAGTCCATGTGCGTATCAGTTCGCCACCTTTCTTGTGGCCGTGCTATTTTGGAACGGATATTCCGGAAAGAGAGCAATTGATTGCTTATAATCGTTCTATCGAAGATATCCGAAAGATTATTGGTGCAGATTCCCTTGGTTATCTGGGACTGGAGCGCTTAGATGAGATGGTGGATGGATTATCAATCTGTCGGGGATGCTTTAATGGAATCTATCCAATGGAACCACCAAAAGAAGACATCCGTGGAGAGTACTTTGATAAAGAAATTGATATGGCAAAGAAATTGGAACGCAATTTATAGGAGGAGTAAATGAGTACAGATCGTTATAGTAGCCCACTTTCAGAGAGATATGCCAGCAAAGAAATGCAGTATATTTTCTCACAGGATAAAAAATTCTCCACATGGAGAAAACTCTGGATTGCACTTGCAGAGACAGAGATGGAGTTAGGACTGAGCCAGGACGGAAAGCCAGTGATTACGCAGGATATGATTGATGAAATGAAACAGCACATTGATGATATCAATTACGATGTGGCAAAAGCACGTGAAGCAGAAGTGCGTCATGATGTTATGAGTCATGTATATGCCTATGGAAAACAGTGTCCAAAGGCAGCCGGCATTATTCATTTAGGAGCAACTTCCTGCTATGTAGGTGATAATACAGATATTATTCTTATGCGTGATGCGCTTCTTCTGGTGCGCAAAAAACTTGTGAATGTTATTGCAGAATTAGCAAAATTTGCAGATGAATATAAGGATATGCCAACATTGGCATTTACACATTTTCAGCCGGCACAGCCAACAACCGTTGGAAAACGTGCAACCCTCTGGTTACATGAATTCGTGATGGATTTGGAAGATTTGGATTATGTATTATCCACATTAAAACTCTTAGGATCTAAGGGAACAACAGGAACGCAGGCAAGCTTCTTAGAACTTTTCCAGGGAGATCAGGAGACCATTGATAAGATTGATCCAATGATTGCAGAAAAAATGGGCTTTGAGAAGTGCTATCCAGTCAGTGGTCAGACATATTCCCGTAAGGTAGATACCAGAGTTTGCAATATTTTAGCAGGTATTGCAGCATCTGCACATAAAATGAGCAATGATATCCGTTTACTTCAGCATTTGAAGGAAGTAGAAGAACCATTTGAAAAGAGCCAGATTGGTTCTTCCGCAATGGCATATAAGCGTAATCCAATGCGTAGTGAACGTATTGCATCTTTGTCCCGCTATATTATGATTGATGCATTGAATCCTGCAATCACATCAGCAACACAGTGGTTTGAAAGAACTTTAGATGATTCTGCAAACAAGAGACTTTCTATTGCAGAAGGCTTTTTGGCATGCGATGGTGTGTTAGATCTTTGTTTAAATGTTGTAGATGGCTTGGTTGTTTATCCAAAGGTAATCGAGAAGAGATTACGCAGTGAACTTCCATTTATGGCAACAGAAAATATTATGATGGATGCTGTAAAAAATGGTGGTAACCGTCAGGATCTGCATGAAAAGATTCGTACCCTTTCTATGGAAGCAGGAAAGACTGTAAAGGTAGAAGGTAAGGAGAATAACTTATTGGAATTGATTGCAGCGGATGATGAATTCCCAATGGGATTAGAAGAATTGGAAGCAACGATGCAGCCAGAAAAATATGTAGGTCGTGCACCTCGTCAGGTCGTAAAATACTTAGAAGAAGTGATACAGCCAATTTTAGATGAAAACAAGGACATTCTCGGTGTGACAGCACAGATTAATGTCTAATTAGAATGCAGGAACTTTCTGTGCAAAATGCACAGAAAGTTCTTTTTATATACTTTTGTTACAAAAAAAATAGAAAAATGCAAGTTAAAAATTAAAATTATGCATTGCACTTCAATGTGATAAAGTATATAATGTCACTAGATTTTGTGAAAACAAGGTTGGGAAGAAGTTTTGAATAGGAGGAATTAATCAAATGAAGTTCAAGAGTAGTTATTTACAGAGCGTTTATGATGGACTTGAAAGCCGCAATGCAGAGCAGAAGGAATTTTTGCAGGCAGTTGCTGAAGTGCTTGAGTCTTTGGAGCCAGTTGTTGACGCTAAGCCGGAACTGGAGAAATGGGGAATCATCGAGCGTATCGTTGAGCCAGAACGTATCATCCAGTTTAGAGTATCCTGGGTAGATGATAATGGTAAGGTACAGGTTAACCGTGGATACAGAGTACAGTTTAACTCAGCCATTGGACCATACAAGGGTGGTTTGAGATTACACCCATCGGTAAACCTTTCTGTTATTAAGTTCCTCGGATTTGAGCAGATTTTTAAGAACAGTCTTACAACACTTCCAATTGGTGGTGGTAAGGGTGGATCTGATTTTGATCCTAAGGGAAAATCAGATATGGAAATTATGAGATTCTGCCAGGCATTCATGACTGAACTGGAGAAGCACATTGGTGCGGATACAGATGTTCCGGCTGGAGATATTGGTGTTGGCGCACGTGAGATCGGATTTATGTATGGTCAGTATAAGAGATTACGCAACGAATTTACCGGAGTACTTACAGGTAAGGGACTTACTTATGGTGGTTCACTTGCACGTACACAGGCAACCGGTTATGGACTTTGCTATTACACACAGGAAGCATTGAAGTGCTTGCGTAATACAGACTTCCAGAATAAGACAGTTGCTGTTTCCGGAGCAGGAAACGTTGCTATTTATGCAATTGAAAAGGCATACCAGTTAGGTGGTAAGCCAGTGACATGTTCTGATTCTACCGGTTGGATTTATGATCCGGAAGGAATCGATGTTGCATTACTTCAGGAAGTAAAAGAAGTAAAACGTGCACGCTTGACAGAATATGCTGCAGCACGTCCATCTGCTGAATACCATGAGAAGAAGAATGGTGAGCATGGTGTATGGTCTGTGAAATGTGATATCGCACTTCCTTGTGCAACACAGAATGAGTTGGATGAGAATGATGCTAAGATGTTAGTTGAAAATGGTGTACTTGCTGTATGTGAAGGTGCAAATATGCCTTCTACACCAGAAGCTGTAGAAGTATTCAAAAAAGCAGGTATTCTCTTTGGACCTGCAAAGGCTGCAAACGCAGGTGGTGTAGCAACATCAGCACTTGAAATGAGCCAGAACTCTGAGAGATTACACTGGACATTTGAAGAAGTAGATGAAAAGTTACAGCATATCATGACTGGTATCGTACACAATTCACTCGATGCTGCTAAAAAGTATGGTCTCGAAGGAGATTTGATTTCCGGAGCGAATATTGCCGGCTTTGAAAAAGTGGCAGATGCTATGATAGCTCAGGGTGTAGCATACTAATTCCATTTTGTATTGTTATTTTGAGGACGTTCTTTTGTTTTAGAAGAACGTCCTTTTTATGTGTAAGCAAAGATGGCATCTTAGTCAGGATGAGGTGTACTATAATAAAAAATACTTGCGCATGAGAAAGGCATATGCTATACTTTTATAAGTTATGACGAATGACTTGCTATGGCGAGTGTACATTAGGAGGTTTTCATGGAAGTATTAAAGACAATTCTTATGATTGCATTTATTATTATATGTTTGGCTATTATTGTAATTATTCTGATGCAGGAAGGTAAATCCGGCGGACTTGGATCGTTGAGCGGACAGACTTCTGAGACATATTGGAGTAAGAATAAGGGACATTCTAGAGAGGGAATGCTTGTTAAGGCAACCAGTGTTCTTGTTATTCTGTTCTTTGTGATTGCTGCAGTTTTGAACATTGGAAGTTTTTAATTTATGATTATGAGCCATCGTGAAAGCGGTGGCTTTTTCTTTTGCAATTCATGGAGAAAAGAAGGAAAATGTGGGCATTCTAATGATGCTAAGGAGAACATGTAAATGAAAGAAAAGAAATTTGAAGAACGTAAACACATGATATATCGTCTTTTGTGTGATGATTTGTATGTTCCAATGCGCACAAAAGAGATTGCCATGCTTTTAGATATTCCCAAAAGTAAACGGGAGAGTTTGCAGGAAGTGTTGGATGCTCTTGTAGAAGAGGGAAAGGCGCAGGTATCGAAAAAAGGAAAATACCAAAAGGCAGAAAGTATCATAAAAGAGGGCGCCTATATCAGCCATGCCAAAGGTTTTGGCTTTGTGCGTGTGGAAAATGAAGACGAAGATTACTATATTCCGGAAGAATATGTCGGAAATGCTTTTCATGGAGATCAGGTAAGAATTGAATTGCTTCCAATTTCCAAAGGAAAACGAAGAGAAGCAAAGATTATAGAGGTTTTGTCACATGATATTTCAATTGTAGTTGGAACATATGAAAAATCAAAAAACTATGGATTTGTTATTTCCGATAATGCGCGTATCACGCAGGACATCTTTATTCCACAAGGTAAGGATATGCACGCGGTCGATGGACATAAGGTGGTGTGCCAGATTACAAGTTATGGAAAACAGAACCGGAATCCAGAAGGCGTGATTATAGAGATCCTGGGTCATAGAAATGATCCGGGGGTGGATATCATGTCGATTGTCCGTGGTTTTGATTTGCCAACAGAGTTTTCACAAAAGGTATTAAATCAGGCAACACGTGTATCAAATGATGTATCTGAGGCAGATCGCGCGGGGAGAATGGATCTGCGCGATGTTACCATGGTGACCATTGATGGGGAAGATGCGAAGGATTTAGATGATGCGATTTCCATTTGCCGGAAAGCAGATGGGTATGAGCTGGGTGTGCATATTGCGGATGTGTCCAACTATGTACAGGAGCATAGCGCTTTGGATGAGGAAGCAAAAAAGCGTGGAACCAGTGTATATCTGGTGGATCGCGTTATCCCAATGCTGCCACATACACTTTCCAATGGCATTTGCTCTTTGAATGCAGGTGAAGATCGTCTTGCCCTTTCTTGTATTATGACATTAGATGCAAAAGGAAATGTGATTGATCATACCATAGCAGAGACAGTCGTTAACATTGATGAGCGCATGAGTTATACTTCGGTAAAAAAGATTCTGGAAGATTGTGATGCAGAAGAAATCGAGCGCTATCAGAAATTAGTTCCCATGTTTGAATTGATGGAGGAACTATCTGGTTTGATACGAAAAAAACGTCAAAAACGTGGGTCGATTGACTTTGATTTCCCAGAGTCTAAAATTGTTTTAGATGCGCAGGGAAAAGCAATTGATATTAAGCCATATGAACGAAATGTAGCAACAAAAATCATTGAAGATTTTATGTTGATTGCAAATGAGACAGTGGCAGAACATTTTTACTGGCAGGAAATTCCATTTTTGTATCGAACGCATGCTGTGCCAGATGGTGAAAAAATTCGAAAACTGGCAACGTTTATTGGAAATTTTGGCTATACCATCAAAGGTGGTGCAGATGAAATTCATCCAAAAGAATTGCAAAAGCTTTTGGGAAAAATTCAGGGAACACCGGAAGAAGATTTTATATCACGTCTTACACTCTGGTCTATGCAACAGGCAAAATATACGGTAGAATGTACGGGACACTTTGGATTGGCAGCAGATTATTATTGTCATTTCACATCACCGATACGTCGTTATCCGGACTTGCAGATTCACCGTATCATCAAAGAAAATCTGCGTGGCAGATACAATGAAGCAAGAAGAGAACATTATGAATCACTGCTTCCTGTGATTGCAACGGAAACAAGCCGTCTGGAACGCCGTGCAGATGAGGTGGAACGAGAAGTTGACAAATTAAAGAAAGTCGAATATATGAGTCGTCATGAGGGAGAAATCTTCGAAGGAATGATTTCGAGTGTTACAGGCTGGGGACTTTATGTGGAACTGCCAAACACGATTGAAGGACTTGTTCATATTTCTACGATACAAGGTGATTATTACCATTTCGTTGAAGAGACATACGAACTCGTGGGAGAGCGCACAAATCGACATTATAAATTGGGGCAGCGTGTTAAAGTTATGGTTGAGGATTGTGATACTATGGCACGCACGATAGACTTTGTTTTGGCGGAGGATGAAGATGAGTAAAGAAAGTAAGAAACTCATTGCAAACAATAAAAAAGCATATCATGAATATTTTTTGGAAGAAAAATATGAAGCAGGGATTGCACTTCATGGAACAGAAGTGAAATCTCTTCGTATGGGAAAATGCAGCATAAAAGAAGCGTTTATTAAAATCGAAAATGATGAAGTTATCATTTATCAGATGCATATTTCTCCATATGAAAAAGGCAATATTTTTAATCGGGATCCGTTGCGCCCAAAGAAACTTTTGATGCATAAGGCGGAAATCAATAAGTTAAAAGCGAAGATTGCTGAAAAAGGATATACGCTTGTTCCGGTGGAAGTGTATTTTAAAGGAAGTCTGGTAAAGGTACAAATTGCACTTGCCAAGGGAAAGAAACTTTACGACAAACGTGCAGATATTGCGAAAAAAGATATGCGTCGTGAGGCAGAACGTGATTTCAAGGTACGTAATCTGTAGCAATTGCGTCATAAATGTATTGCTGCAGAATGTTGAAACATAAATTTATGCAACTACAAGTTGACTTGAAAAAAAGTCACAACTTGTTATAATATATTTGTTCCAAGTCACCGATGTTTATGATAAGAGACTTGGAAGTCTACAATTTCATAGGGGCTAGTAAAGGTTTCGACAGGGATTATGAATCTGGAGAAGCGAGTCGTATGGTAATGCGTTAAATGGCCAAATTAAAATTAAACGCTGAAGATAATTTAGCATACGCTGCCTAATTTGGCAGTAGTCTGACCTGGTGCACTCACACATTAGGATCCAGGCTTCGACTATGTGAGAAACGACATATGCAAAGCTTTGCGCATATGGGCGTATGATGAAGCTACTGAAATCACGCGGTTGTTTGTTCCTGCGTGGTGGAGGGAATGTTTAAGAATAAACTACACTCGTAGAAGGACAGGGGATTGGTTTTTGGACACGGGTTCGACTCCCGTCTAGTCCAGTAAAGGCAGGTTTTTGTGACCTGTCTTTTTTTATGGGGATATGATATGATTTTGGACGAAGGAAGGGAAACATATGGGGAAAAAAGCATATTATCATTTGCCAGGCTTATTTGAATTTTATGATCTATATCGTTTGTTTTTACCATTGTATCGAGATCATAGAGAATATTTTTACGATTGGTGTGAAATCGGTTCTATTTATGGAGCACCGGCAGATTGTCTGTGGGGTGGTGGGCGTGTTGGATTTGGAGACTGCAAACCAGAGGATGTATTGAAACTGATGCAGGAGTATGGTGTTTCTGCCCGATTGACTTTTAGCAATTCTCTACTTTCTCAGGAACATCTTAACGATAAAAAATGCAATCAATTGTGTGCTATGTTTGCGTCGGATGCAAAGGTGAAAAATGGGATCATCATATATTCTGATTTATTATTGGAATACATAAAAAAGAACTATCCGGAATACTATTTTGTATCTTCGACAACAAAGGTGATAACTGATTTTTCACAATGTGTAAAAGAGATTGAACGTGAAGAGTTTTCTTATGTTGTTCCGGATTTTCGTCTGAATAATCGAATGGAACAGTGGCAGACATTGGAGCAGGAGCAGAAGAATAAAGTGGAATTTCTATGCAATGAGTGTTGTTATATAGGTTGTGTGGACAGAAAAGCATGCTATGAAGCGGTTAGCAGAAAAAGTCTGGGTCTAAAAATAACAGAGCATGATTGCAAAGCACCAAATGCTAAGGAGGGATATCTTTTTTCGAAGGCAATGGAAAGTACAGCCTTTATTGGAGTTTCGGATATTTTAGATACCTATCTTCCTATGGGATTTTCACAGTTTAAGATAGAAGGACGTGGTCTGGGGAGTGCGGTTATTCTAGAATTCTTACTATACTATATGACCAAACCGGAATATCAACTAAAGGTAAGAGAAGCAATCTATTTAGACAATATGTTGGATTTGTTTTGAAGATATGAAATGATGAGAAGAAATGATACGGTTTTGCACTTTTAGCTTTTGAAGAAAGACTTGATTATACACACGAAGTGTGTATAATAATGATAGGGGAGCGAGTTTATGAAACAGAGAGAATTGGTGAAAAAATTAGAGGCGGCAGGATTTGTTTTTGAACGTCATGGCGGAAATCATGATGTATATGTAAGAGGAAAAGATCAAGAACAGGTTCCGAGGCACAAGGAAATCAATGAAATATTGGCAAGGGCGATTTTGAGAAAATGGGGATTATAAGGATTGCATATACTGTATATTATAAGGTAAGGGAGGATATGTAGCATGAGACAGGCTTATCCAGTGATTTTTACACAAATAGATGATAAAAAGAACACAGTTTTGATTGAAGTACCAGATTTGGAACTCATGACAGAGGGCTTTGGCACAGCGGATGCTATGCTCATGGCACGGGACGCAATCGGCGTTAATATTATTACTCGCCAAGATAAAGATGAAGACATACCAGATCCGTCCGATATCAGCCAGATTAATGTAGAAAAAGGAATTTTTGCAGGAGAGGGAAAGAGTTATATATCATTGGTTGATCTGGATATTGATGAATACCGTCGTAGAGAGGATAATAGAACCGTACGAAGAAATGTGACACTTCCAAATTGGTTAAATCAAAAAGCAGAAAAAGCGCATATCAATGTATCTGGAGTCTTACAGGAGGCATTAAAACAGAAATTATCCTGTTAAATAAAATATAAAAGAAAAAATGAAGACAGCGTTACGATTTTGAGAAAAAGTCGTAACGCTGATTTTTTATTTACCAGAAAAAGGGGAAATGTGCCACAAAATTACAAAGTTGGTATATACTATACTTTACATGATATGTTTGGAGGCAACCATGAAAGAAAAGATATTTAACATCATTCAGATAGGAGACAAGAGTAACCGGATCAGCAGAGCTTTTGATGTGTTTATTACCGTTACCATCATCTCAAATATTGCAGTGACGGTTTTATTGACTTTTCAGGAACTCTCGAAATTGTTTCCTTTGTTTCATATGGTGGAAATCGTTACATTACTGATTTTTTGCGTGGAATATGGATTGCGTATCTGGACAGCAGATGCGTTGTATCCGGAAAAAAGTAAAGTGCGGGCAAGATTACGGTTTCTGGTATCCTTTGATGGTGTTGTGGATTTGCTGACCATTGTACCTGCCTTTTTCCTATCTGGCATGGTGATTTTTCGCATGCTTCGCGTGGCAAGAATTTTTCATTTGTTCCGCCTTAATGCAAAATACGATTCTTTTAATGTTATTACAACGGTTTTGTATGAAAAACGAAACCAAATCATATCTTCTGTGTTTATTGTCATGATTCTGATGCTGGCGAGCAGCCTTTGCATGTATAGTGTAGAACATGCGGCGCAGCCGGAGGTTTTTCGCAATGCATTTAGTGGTATGTGGTGGAGCATGAGTACCTTGCTTACGGTAGGATATGGAGATATCTATCCGATCACGACGCTCGGACGCGTGATGGCAATCATGATTGCCTATCTTGGTGTAGGGGTTGTCGCCATTCCAACAGGTATTATCAGTGCTGGTTTTGTAGAACAGTATCAACGTAAAAGCTATATATCCAACTGGAAACAGGAGGATATGCAGGCAATTGCGGAAATACGTATAGATGTACAATTAGCCGGAAAATATGTAGAAGAGATGGAGGAGGATGGAAGTACAAAAATTTATCTGATTCTGCGTGATAATCTATCCATACTGCCGCAGAAGGATACGGAATTAAAACTTGGTGACATATTAATCCTACGTGATGAAACATTAGCATAAATAAGCCACGACAGATAAAATTTGTGTATTTCGAACAGTACAATAGGATAGACGATTTTACATGGATTTTACTTGAATTTTACATCTAAATCTTATACAGTGTAATTGTATGTGTTGCTTTACGACACATATGGATATTGAAAATTGTATAGTAAGAGGAGATAATCATGGACATTTTTAGCGTATTATCTATGATAGGTGGTCTTGCAATGTTCCTTTACGGAATGGAGACCATGGGAGATGGACTTGCTAAGACAGCAGGTGGTAAGTTAGAACAAATCCTTGAGAAGCTGACTTCAACACCGATCAAGGGTGTGCTTTTAGGTGCCGCTGTAACAGCAGTGATTCAGTCATCTTCAGCGACGACAGTCATGGTTGTTGGTTTTGTTAATTCCGGCATCATGAAATTATCACAGGCAGTTGGTATTATTATGGGTGCCAATGTAGGTACGACAGTTACTTCATGGATTGTCAGTCTTGCCGGCATAGAAAGTAATAATATTTTATTACAATTTTTAAAACCGACATCGTTTTGTCCGATTTTGGCATTGATTGGTATCATTTTTATCATGTTTACAAAAGATGAGAAGAAGCATGATATCGGTGGTATTTTGCTTGGATTTGCAGTACTTATGTTTGGAATGGATACCATGTCAAATGCGGTAAAGCCACTTGCAGATGTACCGGAATTTACCGGCATTCTTACGATGTTTTCCAATCCACTTTTAGGTATGCTTGCGGGTGCGATTCTTACAGCGGTGATTCAGTCTTCATCGGCATCTGTTGGTATTTTGCAGGCGCTGTGTGCAACAGGAAGTGTAACCTTTGGAACAGCACTTCCAATTATTATGGGTCAAAATATCGGTACCTGTATTACGGCATTAATTTCAGCAATTGGTGCCAAGAAGAATGCTAAGAGAGCAGCATTTGTGCATTTGTATTTTAATATCATTGGAACTGTTTTGTTTATGATTGTATTCTATACTTTGAATGCCTTTTTGCATTTTGCATTTTTGGGACAAGCGACAAATGCCGCTGGTGTTGCTGTAATTCATAGTGTATTTAATGTGATTGCTACGGTTTGTCTGCTTCCATTCCATCGTTTGCTTGAAAAACTTGCGACAATTACCGTACGTGGTAATGATGAAGATGAAGAAGAAATGGAAGGTCTTCCAACAGAACTTGCATTGCTTGACGAACGTTTCCTTGAAAAACCGGCATTTGCCGTTGGACATTGTGTAACAGTTGCTCGTAAGATGGCAGAAGTAACAGAAGAATCGTTGGTTTTGGCAACGAATCTGCTGGATCATTACGATAAAAAGACGGCAAAACGTGTCGCTGTATTGGAAAGCCAGATTGATACTTTTGAGGATATGCTTGGCACATATATAATTAAGCTGTCTTCAAAACCACTTAGCGTAGCAGATAACCAGACGATTACTACTATTTTACATTGCAGTGGAAACTTTGAACGTATTTCTGACCATGCAATGAATATTTGTGAAACTGCACAGGAAATGCATAAAAAAGAACTTGTATTCTCAGAGAAGGCAAGTGCAGAGTTACAGACATATATACAGGCTTTGCGCAAGATTGTATCTATGACCATGCAGGCATTTAATACCGATGATTATGATTTGGCAAAACATGTAGAACCATTAGAGGATGTGATTGATGGTATTAATAGTAAGGCAAAGAAGCATCACATCAAACGTTTGCAGAAAGGAAAATGTACAATCGCGCTTTCTGTACCATTTGAGGACTTGTTGACCAACTTTGAGCGTGTATCTGATCATTGTTCCAATGTTGCAGTATGTATGATTCAGACAAAGGATGATGTGTACGATACGCATGAATATCTGGATACGTTAAAGGAAAATAACACACCGGAATTCCGTGCAATGTATGAAGAGTATAAGGAAAAATATGGGTTATAATGTGTAAAATTGTCTAAAATGTACAATTATCAGACGTATATTTTGTTAATGATAGTTATTTGTTATAAAATATACACAATTTTGAAATTTTTGTTGACATCATAGAAAACAATGACTATGATGTAAATAAATTCAGATGGCAAAGGCGCCACGGATTAGTTTTTATACTAGTCTGTGGCGCCTTCTTTTTTATAAAAATCCAGGCAGCGCTGGAAAAGGGAAGGAGAAAAAAGATATGTGTTCGATTATGGCATTGTCAAAAAAACATGTTTCCATGGAGAAATTTCAAGCAAACTTTGCCAAAACAAATTCCAGAGGTCCTGACATGATGCGAATAGAAGCTATAGGCGATTGTGTTTTGGGATTTCAGAGACTAGCAATTATGGGACTGGACAAAAGCGGTATGCAGCCATTTTTGTTGCATGGAAATGCTGTTGTGTGTAATGGCGAGTTGTATGGTTTCCGTGAAGAAAAGAAAATCCTGGAAGAACAGGGATATGTTTTTAAAAGCGATTCGGACTGTGAAATCATTCTTCCTATGTATGAACAATATGGGGTGGATATGTTTGAAAAGCTGGATGCAGAATTTGCAATGATTCTCTACGATGCAAAGAAGCAGACATTACTTGCAGCGAGAGATCCCATTGGTATCCGCCCGTTGTTTTACGCATATGATGCCGAAGGTTCTATCATGTTTGCCAGCGAAGCAAAGAATCTGGTCGGTTTATCAGACAAAGTTATGCCGTTTCCCCCAGGACATTATTATGAGGATGGAAAATTCATTTGCTACAAAGATCTTTCCAAGCGGCAGACATACAGCAGTGATGATGTAGAAACCGCATGTAAGAAGATTAAAGAACTTCTGGTTAAGGGCGTAGAAAAGAGATTGGATGCAGATGCACCGGTAGGATTTCTTTTGAGCGGTGGCTTGGATTCCTCTTTGGTATGTGCCATTTCACAAAAAATCCTGGATAAGCCAATCAAGACCTTTGCGATTGGAATGAATGAGGATGCGATTGATCTAAAATATGCCAAAGAAGTTGCGGATTACTTACATAGTGAGCATCACGAAATTATCATCAATAAAGATATTGTTCTTTCTTCTTTGGAAGAAGTGGTAAAGATTCTTGGAACGTTTGATATTACAACCATCCGGGCGAGCATGGGAATGTATCTGATCTGCAAAGCAATTCATGAGCAGACCGATATCAGAGTACTATTAACCGGAGAGATTTCAGATGAAATATTTGGTTATAAATATACTGATTTTGCACCGGATGCAGAGAGTTTTCAGGAAGAGGCAGAAAAAAGACTGAAAGAAGCAGGATTTGAAAAATTAGAGTTTCACACGGCATGGGGATTAACCGGTGGAAAAAGTTATTATATGATCCACCATGGCACAACGCTGATCGCATTTACGATCCCTAAAACGCTGTATTACAGAGAAAGTTTTCGCATGGCAGCGGCACATACGGATTTTCCGTGTCTGCGGATCAAGCCAAATCCGGAAATGGAGATGTCCGGCTATCAGCAGTTGAATGTCGAGGTGTACGGTGGAGCAATCTTAAATACCTGGTTAGACCGTCCGCTTGGAATTGCAGGAAAAGTGGCACTTGCAAGTGACGAGGTATTTGCGCCGCGGATTGTGCATTTTTCCTCGGAATACCCGGTTGCGGTCATACCGAATATCGCGATCCATATGAATCCGGCATTAAATAAAGGAGTAGAGCTGAATAAACAAAAGGATATGATACCGATCGTCGGTGTCGCCGGAGAAGAAATGCAGCAAAAAGATTTCTTCTATGAATATTTAGCAAAAGAATTACAGGTATCAAAAGAGGAAATTTTAGATTTTGACCTGTATCTATATAATACAGAAATGCCGGAAACCGTTGGCATGGACAAAGAACTGATCTCTGCCCCAAGACTGGATAACCTGACTTCCGTACAGGCATTGTTAGACGGAATCATAACAGGTGGGCGTGAGGACGGCATCAATCTGATTGCACTATTTGACCATGAAGAGATTGGAAGCAGAACAAAACAGGGAGCAGGCTCTATGCTGCTTCGTGATGTGGTGGAAAAAATACAGATTTCACTTGGCAGAGATGCATGTCAGGTAAAAGAGGCACTTTACCAGAGTATGCTGTTGTCCGTGGATGTGGCACATGCCATGCATCCAAATCAGAACCAGAAAGCAGATGTGACGAATCAGCCGGTATTGAACCGGGGATTTTGTATCAAAGAATCCGGCAATCAGTCCTACGCAACAGATTGTGAAGTGGTTGCGATTGTGGAACAGATTTGTAAAAAGGAAGGGATTGCTTATCAGAAATATGCAAACCGTTCCGATATTGCAGGAGGAAGTACGCTTGGAGCCATTGCAGGAAGCCTGATGCCGGTACAGACCGTAGATATCGGTATTCCGATCCTTGCCATGCATTCTGCAAGGGAGTTGATGGGATTCGAGGATATGTCAGCTTTGAGCCGTTTTGTAGGTAGTTATTTTTCAATCTGAGAGCACAGGAGGTAAAGAGTGGAGCTGCGGAAAAAGTGCAGGATAGGTCTTCTGCTCTTAGCGATGCTCTGTCTGGTAACAGGATGCAGTCCAAGCGACTGGAAGACAGCAACGGATACCATCACAGAGCATGCATCCAAAGGGATCAAAAAGCCGGAAGAAGTAGAGAGTATTTCGACAGAAGCCTATGCATATCAGACACTGGATGAAAAGACGAAGAAAGTCTATGATGAGGTACTGGATGCAATTTTAAAAAATAAAGAAAGTGTGGCAGTATCGACAACCGAACAGGAAGTTTTAGACAATGCCTATAATGCGGTAAATGCAGACTACGGCGGTCTGTTTTGGGTATCCGGCTATATGTATACCCAGCATAGCAGAGGGGATAATATCATAGGTATGGATTTTTCACCAAGCTACACGATGGAGCAGAGTGAGCGGGAAGAGATCCAGGCGCAGATCGACAGCCGCGTGGAGGAACTGCTTACCGGCATTCCAACGGAGGCTTCCGATTATGAAAAAGTAAAGTATGTGTTTGAAACGCTGATCGAACAGGTGGATTACAATCCGGATGCAGAGAATAATCAGAATATCATCAGCGTATTTTTAAATGGGGAAACGGTCTGTCAGGGATATGCCTGTGCAACGCAGTATCTGTTACGTCTGTTGAATATCCAATGTGCGATTGTAACAGGAAAAGCTGACGGAGATGCGCATGCGTGGAATCTGGTACGGATGGACGGAGATTATTACTATCTGGATACCACCTGGGGCAATTCCCGTTATTATGGCAAAGACCGTTCCGCAGAAAAGTATGTAAATTACAATTATTTGGGAATTACCAGTGAGGAGATCAGCACTTCCCATCAGGCAGATACCATCTATACGCTGCCGGAATGTACGGCAACAGCGGACAATTATTATGTACATGAGGGGCTTTACTTTGACCAATGGGACCCGGATGCGATTGGAGAAAAATATGCTGCGGCATGGGAGAACGGACAAAAGAAGGTGTCAGTGAAGTTTGCGACACCGGAGCTTTATGAGCAGGCAGTACAGTTTTTTATCCATGATGAAAAAATTTCAAATTACTGCGACGGAATCACTACAATGTACTATATCGAGAATAAGGAACAGAAAATTTTAAGTATATCTTTTTAAAAATTTTTAAAATATAGAAATAACTCTTTTCAAACGTATTGGTTTGTGCTAATATAATGTAGTATTAAAAACTACATGTTATAGAAAAAGAAAAAAGATAATATATTTTTTAATAACAAATGTGAGCAATAGAAAAAGAGAAATGAGGATGTTTTTATGAGCTATAAAATTGTAGTAGACAGTTGTGGAGAATTAAAGCCGGAGCAGAAGAGTGACATTCATTTTGCGTCAGCGTCCTTAGAGCTGGATGTGGACGATTATCATGTTGTGGATGATGAGAGTTTTGACCAGAAGGAATTTTTAAGAAGAGTGAAGGAGAGTCCGAACTGCCCGAAATCTACCTGTCCTTCCCCGGAGCGCTATATGACAGCGTTTGAAGGAGAGGCACAGAACGTCTATGCAGTCACGCTTTCTTCCCGGTTAAGCGGTTCCTATAACAGTGCCGAACTTGGTAAGAAGCTCTATTTAGAAGAAAATGAGAATAAGAATATCCATGTATTTGATTCGAAATCAGCCTCGATCGGAGAGACACTGATTGCCATGAAGATTCAGGAATGTGAGGAAGCAGGCATGGAGTTTCAGGATGTGGTCAAAGAAGTTGACCGGTACATCGAGACACAGCATACATTTTTTGTATTAGAGACCTTAGATACGCTGCGTAAAAACGGACGTCTGAGCAATCTGAAAGCGCTTGTGGCAGGAGCATTGAACATCAAGCCGGTCATGGGTTCGACTCCGGAGGGGGCAATCTGTCAGCTTTCTCAGGCTCGCGGAATGAATAAAGCATTAGAAAAAATGGTGCAGGAGGTTGTTGCAAAGACAAAGAACTGTGAAGAAAAAATCCTTGCGATTGCCCACTGCAACTGCCCGCAGAGAGCCGCACTGGTCAAAGAAAAGTTAGAAAAAGCGGCAAACTTTAAAGATATTTTTGTACTGGATACAGCAGGAGTCAGCTCCCTGTATGCCAATGACGGCGGCGTGATCATTGCCTGCTAGTGAAAGATCATGCGGTAAAAATAAATAAACAGGAGTATAGGATTTAATCAATGGAAGAGAATACAAAGAATACGAAAAACACGAAAAAAATAGTGTTAGGCGTCGTATTGTTTGCAGTTGTGATAGCAGTCTTATTCGGATGCTGGAAAGTATTCGGAGCAAAGACCACACAGGGTGCAAAGAGTTATACACTGACCGTACAGGATGATCAAGGAGACAAAAAAGTCTATGAAGGCTATACCGATGCGGAGTATGTGAGAGGCGCATTGGAGGAGTTAGAAAAGACGGAAGATTTTACCTTAGAAGGCAGTGAATCCGATTATGGGCTCTATATTGAAAAAGTAAACGGATTAGAAGCAGATTACAACAAGGACGGTGCTTACTGGGCATTGTATATGAATGGCGAATATGCGCAGAACGGTATTGATACACAGCCAGTCCGGAATAAAGACGAGATCACACTGTCTTATGAAAAAAATGCTGCAGAATAAATCTTCCTGGTCATTGACAGTACGCGATGTCGCTTACATCGGAATGATGATCGCAACTTTAGAAGCGGCAAAACTATCCCTGTCATTTATCCCGAATGTGGAACTGGTTACATTCCTTTTGATACTCTATACCTTAGCATTTGGCAAAAAAGTGCTCTATGCAGCTTTTGCCTTTGTCGGTGTGGAATGTCTGATCTGGGGAATGGGAATATGGGTCATCATGTATTTATACATCTGGCCCTTGCTTTGCGTATTGACACTATTTTTAAAAAAACAAAGATCAGTATGGTTCTGGGCAGTTTTTTCCGGCATCTATGGTCTGATGTTTGGCGGATTGTGCAGTCTGGTATATTTGGGATTTGGTGGAATAAAGACGGCATTTGCATGGTGGATTGCCGGAATCCCCTATGATATCTTGCATGGGATTTCTAATTTTGTACTGATGCTGATCTTATACCGGCCGATCCGGAAAGTATTAGACAGATTCATTTAGGAGGAAAAAACGTGAAAAAGCAACAAAAGAAAAAGCCGGTGAAATACATTATTCTGATCCTGCTCCTTGCAGTCATAGCCGTAGCAGGAGTATGGACGGCTTTTCATATCAAAGAGGGACGAAAAGAGACGACTACGGTCATCAGTAAGACAACCTTAGAAAAAGTATTGGATATCAGTGAGTTATCGACAGGTAAGGCAGTTTATCATGGGATCGCACATGTGTATGATCCGAAAAATGATGAGCGCGTGCTATACCATGTGGCATATGATGCGACGGTAAAAGCAGGCATTGATACCGATAAGATCAAGATCAAAATAGAGAAAGAAGCAAAAAAAGTAACTGTTACCCTGCCGGAGGTTCAGATCCAGGACATCGATGTGGACATGGGAACGTTAGATTATATGTTTGAGAGCAAACGAAGTCAGACAGAAAGTGTGTCCAAAGATGCATATCAGGCAGCCATTGCGGATGTGACCAAAGAATGTAAGGACAATGAGGAGATCAAAGATCTGGCAAAAGAGAATGCAAAAAATGTTGTCAAAGGAGTTTTAGGAACACTGTTAGCACAGCAGGAAGAAGCATATACGTTAGAAGTAAAATAAGGAGAAGGACAGATGAAGAAGCGGATCAGTATTTACCTATGTGTCATGATGCTGGCATTTTCCTTTGCGGGATGCACTTCTAAGCAGAGCGAAAAGAAACCGGAGATCGAATTGCAGCAGATCAAATCCATTGGAGAATTTGCGGTATTAGAATGTTATTATCACAATGTCGCAAAATCAGATACTATGAAAAAGGTGTTGTGGTGGAATACGGACAGGCGGCTATGGATAGAGTATACAGGAATCGTAAAAGCAGGCGTTGATGTAGAAAAGATCGATATGAAAGTGGATGGAAATACACTTACCATATCCCTTCCAAAAGCGGAGATTTTAAGCTGCAAGGTCGATAAAGATTCTCTGACCGAGGATTCCTATGTCGTAGAAAAACATGGGTTAGGAGCCGGAAAGATCACGGCAGACATACAGACCAAGACGATCAGGACGGCACAGGAGAACCTGAAAAAAGCAGCCAAAGAAGATAACGAGCTGCTTTCACAGGCAGAAGAGAGAGCTAAGAACCTGATCACGGATTATGTCAACCGGATGGGAGAGGCAACCGGCGAAACCTACGAGATAAAATGGAAGTAAGCTCTTAAGAGTCTTCTAACAGATCATCGAGGCTTACCGGGCCTGCCAGCACTTCTCTTGCGACAAAAAGAGTCCGATCCGGTTTAGTAGACAGTGTCCATTTCACCAGGGACAATTCCCGACGAACCAATTCGATACAGGTAATGCAGCGGGGATGTACACAGCTTCCGGTATTAAAGTACAGACTGTCTTTAGAACCTAATACGGGACGGTGGGTATGCCCGGTGATCAGGATTTTTTTGTGGAGTTTGGTCCATTCCTGCAGTCTTTGTTCGGTTTTGCTTTTCACCTTATAGTTTTTAGCGGCACTTGTCGGGTCGAGTACGCCGAATTGTTCTAACGGTTTCCAGAGATAACGCACCAGAAAACAGGAGAGCCGCCAGAGCGTGGAATTAAAAAAATCCGCCTGGTGTCCGTGTGTCAGATACAGTTCCTGTCCGGTGACACAGTCTTTCAAACGAAGACCCTCGTGAAAGCAACAGTCCGAAAACGGATGAAAATCCTTCTTGGCAATATCGTGATTTCCAAACAGCATGAACAGGCGTTGCTCTTCATAAAAGAGAGAAAGCAGCCAGAAGACATTGCTGTGAATCTTTTGAATGGCGGAAAAACTTCTGTTTTCCCACAACTCATCCCCATCCCCCAGTTCAATATAACAAAAAGAATGTTGATAATAGTAATTTAAAGCAGCAAAATAGAGATGCTGGTTTTTTAAAAAATTGTCATTAGAAGTACCGATGCCGCGGTGGCAGTCACTAAAGAGGACATACCGCCCGTTCTCCGAAAGTGGGAGAACAGGGGCATCGGAAAAGGCATGGTCAATACGAGATAGATAACTCATAGCTGCCTCTGGATCTTACGATTACTTTTATGAAGCTGAAGTGTCTTATGAAAAGCAAAAGGAAGACTTTCACAGAGAAACAATATGCGGTCTAAGGCAGTGTCAAATGGTCTGGTATACCACAGAAACAGACGGCATAAGAGGCGGTTCTGCCACTGGATCCATCTGCGGTAGCATTTTTGCAGGCAGGAAAAAGAACAGTTTTTGCAGTCTGAAAACGTAAAGCAGATCTTCAGACCACAGATACAGACATCATAACCTTCTTTTTCAAGGGCATCCCGGAAAGCATATGCCATACAAAGGTCTGGAAAAGTAATGGAGGTCTCCATCGTCAAATCCTCCGGATCAGAAAAGACACCCGGACAAAAAGCAGTCAGCCACCAGTGGATACCGGAAAGTGCAGCCACGGTCGTATCGTTTTGTTTTAAGACAAGGGACATCGGAAGAAGCTCCTCATCCGATACGGCATGGAACAGTTCCGCGGAACGCTCTGCCGGTCTTAAAATGCGGTCAGAACAATAGACGCCGATTTCGCAGCCGGTGTGAAGTCCGTACTGACCTTTCCAGAACTCGATGAGCCAGGTGCGGCCGTCATAGTCAAAATAGACCGGGAGAGCATTAAAGACCATATGAAAATGTGAAGCACTCTTATCATAGAGGGCAGCGTATCCAAAGCGTCTCTGCCATGCTTCTAAGGAAGAAGAAAAGAAATCGCCTTTTGGAATATAGGTATACCCAAAAGGAAACACAAGGTTTTCTATGATCTGCAGTTTTTGCGGACAGCTCATCTTACAGATTTTTTCAGCCTTTGCCTTTCTGAAAAGCAGACTCAGGACAAAAAGCAGCACACAGAGCAGAAGAATCATACCAATATACAAATACATATGAAAATCCTTAAAAGTTTTTTATATCATATGCAGGGCGTTGTATGTCGGGAACAGAATGTGGTATGCTTGAAAAAAAACAGGAAGGAAGATTTTTTATGTATATAGGAAATCATTTGTCCTCGGCAAAAGGTTATGAGGCAATGGGAAAGCAGGCAGTCCGATTAGGCGGTGAAACCTTTGCATTTTTTACCAGAAATCCAAGAGGTGGAAAGGCAAAAGAGATTAAGCCTGAGGATGTGGAAAAATTTTTAGAAATTGCAAAAGAGCAGCACTTTGGAAAGATCGTGGCACACGCACCCTATACGATGAATGCCTGTGCAGCCAAAGAAGACATTCGGGAACTGGCACATACGATGTTTACCGATGATTTAAAGCGCATGGAGTATACACCGGGAAACTATTACAATTTTCATCCGGGTTCCCATGTCGGACAGGGAACGGAGACAGGAATCACATTGATCGCAGAACTGCTCAATCAGGTGTTACATCCGGAGCAGACGACGACCGTCTTATTAGAGACCATGGCAGGCAAAGGAAGTGAAGTCGGAAGAAACTTTGAGGAATTACAGGCAATTATAGAACGGGTGGATTTAAAGGAAAAGATCGGAGTCTGTCTCGATACCTGCCATGTCTGGGATGCCGGTTACGATATCGTGGAACATCTCGATGAAGTGTTAAAGGAATTTGACCGTATCATCGGATTAGAGAGATTAAAAGCCATACATTTAAATGACAGTATGAATCCGTTAGGAAGCCACAAGGACCGTCATGCAAGATTAGGAGAAGGGCAGATCGGATCAGAAGCATTGCAGAGGATCGTATGTCATGAAAAGCTGCAGGGACTTCCGTTCATCTTAGAGACACCGAATGACGATGAGGGCTATGCGGCAGAGATTGCAATAGTAAAATCCTGGCGGGAAGGTCTGAAATAACAGTCTGCAATAGAAATCTGAAAGAAAAGTCTAAAACAGTGCAGAAACACTAAACTATTGAAAGAAATGTACGATATATAATATAAGAAAGTAGCATAAGTGGGCGGAGCCGGCTTAGCAGGAACAATCAAAACGCAGCAAAACCACGGAGGGATGGATATGAGTACAATTAACAGTGTAACAGCAGCGGCGTATACAACAACAGCTTATGAGAGCAAAGCAGCTGCAAAAAAAGAGAATACAGAGGCAACGACAGAAAAATCCTATGGCAAAGATGTAGGAGTAGTCTATGAGAAAAGTTCAAAGACCGTAGAAAATGCAGGAACTTATAAAAAGACAAGCGGAAAGACAAATACCGCACTGATCGAAAAGATGAAAGCAGATACAGCAAACAGAACCAACCAGCTTCGCAGCATGGTAGAGCAGATGATGACGAAGCAGGGCAAGAAGATCGGACAGGCAGACGATATCTGGTCATTCTTAGCAAGCGGTAAATATAATGTATCTCCTGAGGTAAGAGCCCAGGCACAAAAAGATATTGCAGACGATGGTTACTGGGGCGTAGAGCAGACATCTGACCGTATCGTGGAATTTGCAAAAGCATTATCCGGCGGTGATTCAGAAAAAGCAGACGAAATGATCGCAGCATTCAAAAAAGGTTTTGATCAGGCAACCAAAGCATGGGGCAAATCCTTACCGGATATCTCCGGCAGAACCTATGATGCTGTTATGAAAAAATTCGATGCATGGAAAAACGGTACAGAGACAGCTAAGACAGAAACAGAAGAATAATGATCAAAATTTATCATCAAAGACATCCTAACAGGGAGGTCAGATGACAGGAAAGCGGAGTAATCTCTTACGGAAAAGGCGAAGGGATTCTCCGCTTTTTTTACTCTACAGATTAGGGTGTCAAAAGGCGGTTTCAGGTTTTTGTATTGACAATTGCACAAAACCGAGTCTGTTTTGTTCCGTTGTACAAAAATAAGAAAATCTAAGTCTGCCTGAGTTAGATTTACTAATTTTCTCCCAAAGTCACAAAAGCAGTCTCGGTTTTGTGCAAGTTGCAAACTACTAAGTTGTGAGCCGCCTTTTGACACCCGGATCTCGGCAGGAAATGTCACTTGACATTTTTAAAATATCACGTTAGAGTATATTGTATACAAAGTGCAGGAGAAAAACATGGATGAGTTAAATTTAAAAGCATTGGCAAAAATTAATATTGGACTTGACGTATTGAGAAAGCGTGAGGACGGATATCACGAGGTTCGCATGATCATGCAGACGATCCACTTATTTGACCGTCTTCATATCAAAAAGACAAAAGAGCCGGGGATTCAGATTTCTTCGAATCTGTATTACCTTCCGGTCAATGAGAACAATTTAATTCATAAGGCGGCAGCTCTTCTGATGGATGAGTTTTCAATCACAGAGGGTGTAGAGTTCCGTTTAGAGAAGCATATTCCGGTTGCGGCAGGCATGGCAGGAGGCAGTACCGATGCGGCAGCAGCATTATATGGAATGAACCAGATGTTTGATTTAGGTCTTAATATGGAGCAGTTGAAGGAACGTGGTGTAAAGATCGGAGCAGACGTGCCATATTGTCTGATGCGTGGAACCGCTTTAGCAGAGGGAATCGGAGAGAAGTTAACAGCACTTCCGCCGATGCCGAAATGTCCGGTTTTAGTAGCGAAGCCATCGGTTGCGGTTTCTACAAAATTCGTATATGAGAATCTGCACTTAGAGAATGATCCGCCACATCCTGATATTGACCGTTTATTAGAAGATATCCGTAAGAAAGATTTACAGAGTACCGCACAGGATATGGGAAATATCTTAGAGACGGTAACCGTTGCACATTATCCTGAGATTGCAAGTTTAAAGGAAATTATGAAAGAACATGGAGCACTCAACGCACTGATGAGCGGCAGCGGTCCGACGGTATTTGGACTGTTTGAAGATGAAAAAACAGCAAAGAGAGCGTATCGTGCAGTAAAAGAGAGCGGGCTGGCAAAGCAGCTCTATCTGACAACGATTTATAACAACAGAAAGTAGAGGGATTTATGACAGACAATTTAAAATTAAATGTGGATGCATATCTGCCACTGCGTGATGTAGTATTTCATACACTGCGGGAGGCAATCCTGAAAGGAGAGTTAAAACCGGGGGAGCGTTTGATGGAATTGCAGCTTGCATCCAAATTAGGAGTGTCGAGAACACCGATCCGTGAAGCAATCCGAATGTTAGAGCAGGAAGGGTTAGCAGTGACGATCCCGCGCAGGGGTGCGGAAGTAGCACGGATGACCGAAAAAGACATGAAAGATGTTTTGCAGATCCGTGAGGTATTAGATGAATTAGCGGTCCGTCTTGCCTGTGATAATATCACAAAAGAGGAGATTAAAGAGTTAGAAAAGCAGATGTTGCAGTTTGAAAACAGCACGAAGCAGGGGGACATCAAAAAAATCGCAGAAGCCGACGTGGCATTCCATGATACGATTTACCATGCGGCAGGCAATGCAAAGTTAGTAACGATGTTAGATAATATGCGTGAGCAGATCTACCGGTATCGAGTGGAATATCTAAAAGATGAACATGCATATCCGACACTGATACAGGAGCATCGAAAGATACTGGAGTTATTAGAAAAACACGAAAAAGAAAAAGTCATCGAAGTCATGAAAGTACATGTGGAAAAACAGGCAAAAGTAGTGAAACAGATTATTCGCGATCAGGAGTGATCTTAAAATCAGATAAGAATCGTCCGTTATGGTATAAAATGGCTAGAATATGAAGATATTAAAAGAGATAAGTGCAGCTTATCTCTTTTTTGCTTATAGGATTAGGGTGTCAAAAGGCGGTTTCAAGTTTTTTGATGGACAACTTGCACAAAGCCGAGTCTGTTTTGTTCCGTTGTACGAAAATAAGAAAATCTAAGTCTGTCTGAGTCAGATTGCGAAGGAGTGACGTGTACGTCTTAAACGCCCCGTCCATGGGGCTTAAGACTTTTGCTGCCGTCCATGGCAGCAAAACACTATACATGAACAGCCAGACTAAGATTTACTAATTTTCTCCCAAAGTCACAAAAGCAGTCCCGGTTTTGTGCAAGTTGCCAGCCCACTAAGTTGTGAGCCACCTTTTGACACCCTAATCTTTATAGGAAACACCGTTATAGGATTCGGAGGAATTACCATGAACATGGATGAACAAAATAGAAAATACCGTCCTGATGAAGAGAAGCATCCGGTAACCGGAAATCTGCAAAAGGACAGTGCGGTGCTGTTTGATCTCTTTGAAGGATGCAGTGATCTAAAATATAATGAGATCCATTTAGGAACGGAGCATAATATTTCCTGTATCGTAGCCTTTATCGAAACAACGGTGGAAAATATGCTGTTAGATGAGACCGTACTTGGAAAAATGCTCACTATGTTATGCACGATGAAAAAAGAGGAGGTCTATACCTCTTTGGAACAGAACAGCTTTGGCGTGTCCGACATGGCCTATTTTGAGACAATAGAGGATGCCATCAATGGGATGTTATCCGGTGCGGCATTGCTTTTGATCGCTGGATTTGCACGGGCGATCAAGGTTTCGGATAAAGGTTATCCGGGAATAGGAGTGTCAGAGACCGATTCGGAAAAAGTTGCCCGTGGTTCGAACGAAGGTTTTGCGAATTCCATAAAAACAAATACTGCACTGATCCGAAAAAGGATCCGTTCGCCACAGCTAAAAGTCAAGGAGAAAAAAGCGGGAGTCAGAAGCAATACGAATATCAGTCTGCTCTACATGGAGGGGATCGCACCGGACATTGTGTTAGCAGAGATTGAAAAGCGGTTAGAGGGATTTGAGATTGACGGCGTGATGGACAGCGGAGTGATCGAACAGCTTTCAGAGGAACGGTGGCTGTCGCCGTTTCCACAGTTCCAGACAACCTTGCGGCCGGATCGTGCGGCGATGTGTCTGTTAGAAGGAAGAGTGATCCTGCTCTGTGACAATTCTCCGGTGGCATTGATCCTGCCTACGGATTACAACTCATTTATTCAGACCAGTGATGACTATTACAACCGGTTTGAAATTGCCTCTTTAGGACGGATCATCCGTTATCTGGCATCTTTTTTTGCAATGACACTGCCGGGACTGTATCTGGCGGTGACCAATTTCCATACGCAGATCTTGCCGACTACGTTGATCTTATCCTTTGCGGCGGCAAGACAGGGCGTACCGTTTCCTTCCGTGGTAGAAGTGATCCTGATGGAACTGTCTTTTGAGCTGTTGCGGGAGGCGGGCATCCGTCTGCCGGGAGCAATGGGAAATACGATCGGGATCGTAGGTGGATTGATCATCGGACAGGCAGCAGTGGAAGCGAATATTGTAAGCCCGGTCGTGGTGATCGTCATTGCCTTTACGGCACTCTGTTCCTTTGCAATACCAAACGAGGAATTTGCCGCGGCCTTCCGTATTCTCAAATTCTTTTTTATCGGAATGTGTGCGTGGTTAGGCTTCTTTGGATTTTTGATAGCACTTCTTGCCGTATTTTTACATTTGGCAAGTCTGAAAAGTTTTGGTATTCCGTATCTGATGCCATTTGCGGGAGCAGATCTGACTAATTATCAGGATGAGCGGGATTCCCTGCTTCGGATGCCGCTATTTTATCTGAAGAAAAGACCGATTTTTGCGGGCAGACGGAATAAGACGCGTCTGCGCTGGAAGGAGTAAGATGTTTGCAGACAATGGAAAAATATCATTACGTCAGATAAAGCGGCTGCTCATTTTTAATATCTTTGGCATGGCATCCCTGCTGCTGCCGGATATTCTTGCAAAAAGGAGCGGAGTGGACGGCGCGGCTGCGATCCTGTGTGGCATATTTTGCACGTTTTTACTGCTGTGGCTTCTGGGCGGTAATTTTAAGCAGATGCGGGGAGATTATTTTTCCTATTTAAAAGAAGCATTTGGGGAAAAAGGAACGGAATTTTGTGAAATCTTTTATTTCTTTTACAGTATCAGTATCGCGGGTTTTGCAGCATATACGATCTGCCATCTGATCTTAAAAAATCTGTTGCAGCAGGAATCCTTTGAGGTCATTTTGCTCCTGCTCCTTTTACTGGGAGCATATGGGATTTACGGAGGGATTGAAAGCCGCGGAAGAGTCTATGAGATCATATACTGGACGCTGGCGGTCCTGCTGCTGATCATGCTGGCATTTTCTGTAGGAAGTGTGGATACGGATAAGTGGATGCCGTTTTTGTATGACAGTGGAATGGATTTTTTAGGCAGTACCTATCTGGTATTTGGAATCTTTTCCTGGATCATTTTTCTGCTGTTTTTAAGACCTCACTGTGCAGAACCGGAAAAATTGGGAAATACGGCGGCAAGGGCAGTCCTTGTGACCGGTGGACTGCTTTTTTTCATCTATCTGCTTCTGATGGGGATTTTTGGAACAAAGGCACTGGCGGGAACGCAGTTCTCAGTTGTGGCACTTATGAGCATGGTAGAATTGCCGGGTGGATTTTTAGAGCGGTTAGACGTATTGATGGTGGGGATATGGTTCTTTGCGCTGTATGCTTTGATGGATCATATGATCTTTCACAGTGTGAATATTTTTATGCATACATTTTCTTTAAAAAATAAAAAATATCCGTCCATTCTGATCTTAATTCTGGTCTATGCCATTGCCAGAGGATGTTGGGAGTCCCTGTTTTTTTTACAGCTTTTAAAGCAGTTGTTTTATCTGGCGGCAGTCCCGGTTTCTATTGGGATTTCGATTCTGGCATACATTCTGGTAAAGCGCAAAAGGAGGAAAGAGCATGCATAAAAAAAGAAAAATGTTTTTCATGCTTATGGTCTTATCCCTGCTGCTTTGCGGCTGTGGCGACCATGAACTGGAGAACCGCAGTTTTCCGTTAGCGGTCGGTTTAGAAAGTGAGAAACAGGGATGCCGCGTGGTCTTTAACTTTCCGGTGCTTTCGGAGGTTGCAAATGAAAATGCCGATGGCAGCTATACGGCAGTGGCTTCTAAAAAGGGAAAGGATTTTTTTACCATACAGAAAAATTACGAAAAAAACAGCTCTAAGAGTATCGACTTTTCTCATAACAAAGCACTGATCTTAAGTGAAGAATTTTTAAAGGACGAAGAAAAACTGCAGAAGTTCTTAGAATATGCAAAGACGCAGGAACTGATGGCAAGGAACACTTATCTGTTTGTGACTGACCTGAAAATGGAACATTTATTTGGACTGGATCAGAACTTAGAAAAGCCGTTGGGAACTTATTTAGAGGAGCTTTTAGAGAGTGATGAGGACTATAAGGATAAGCGGATCATGACACTTGGACGGCTTTATGACGAGCGGCAGAATCAGATGGAAACACTGTATATTCCGGTTTTGGGAGAAAAAGATAAAGAGCCGGGGGTGACAGGATTTTATGTGTTAAGAAATGGAAAAGCAAAAGAGAGAGTGTCATCGGAACTTGCCATGGAAAGTATGCTGTTACAGGGAAAACTCAAAGGATTTTCCTATCAGGATGCAGCAGGCTGTGAGTGGAGGATCACAAAGATCCATCCGTCTTATGAGTTTGAAAAAAATATAGAGCATCCGATCATAAAGATACATCTTGCCTGTACGGCTTCTTTGGAAAATGCAACCTTAACAGACTGGAAGCATGAAGAGACATTAGAACAAACGCTAGAAGAGGAATTGCAGAACCGGTTAAATACGGATGCAAAAGCGGCACTGGAAAAAGGGATTGACATCAGCAACAGTTATAAAAAACTTGGAAATTCCTATCGGAAAGGCTATGTCTATTATGAAGAACGAAGAGAGGAATATGAGAAAAATCTTCAGATCAAAGTGGAGACAGAGATATCGGTGGTAAATTTAAAATAAAACAGGTTTAGGATTTCTTTTTTTCGGGAAAGATGTATCTGACAAACAGATCCGGGGTCAAAAGACAGTGATCGGACAGGATCCCTGTGATAAGAGTCAGAAAGAAGGAATAATAATGAATAAAAACTGGAAAAAAGGAATCTTTTTCCTGCTATTATTTTTAGCAGTGATGCCGATGATACATATGTATAGAGAACAGAGAATGCAAAAGGAGATCGCAGAGAAAATTTTGCGTTTTCATGTGATCGCTAACAGTGACAGCAGAGAAGATCAGGAATTGAAATTAAAAGTCCGTGATGCAGTCGGGCTTTATATGAAAGATCAGATGAAAGAAGTCACGAACCGAAAAGAAGCAGAAGAGACAGCGAATGCCAATTTAAAAAAGATAGAAAAAGTGGCTGAAGATGTCATAGCCAAAGAAGGAAGATCATATACTGTAAATGCTTTTATCGGACCGGTGGATTTTCCGGTCAAAACCTATGGAGCATATTCTTTCCCGGCAGGAACTTATGAAGCGGTCGAAGTGGTTATCGGAGAAGGAGCCGGAAAAAACTGGTGGTGTGTGATGTATCCGAATATGTGCTTTCAGGGGAGCATGTATGAGGTGATCGATGAGAAAGCCGAAACATCTTTGCAGGAAGTGTTGACACAGGAAGAATATGACTCTATTATAGAGGACAGCGACTATAAGATACAGTTTAAATATTTGTCATTTCTCAATCATTATCTGTAATGCTTATGTTTGCTGACTTGAATATTTTATGGAAAACAGTTAAAATAAAAAGAGTAGAAAGATTTTGAGAGGAATAGAACATGACGGAACATTGTGACTTGAACCATGCTCCGATTGGCGTGTTTGATTCCGGTGTCGGCGGTCTGACGGTGGCACGGGAGATCATGCGTCAGATACCGGATGAGAGAATTGTATATTTTGGAGATACAGCACGCGTACCGTATGGAAGTAAGTCACCGAATACCATTATCCGATATTCCAGACAGATCATCCGTTTTTTACGGACAAAAAATGTCAAGGCAATTGTAGTTGCCTGCAATACGGCGAGTGCGTTTGCATTAGAGACGATCAAACCGGAGTTAGACATTCCGATTATCGGTGTTGTAAAGCCGGGGGCTAAAGTTGCGGCGCAGACAACACAAAATGGAAAGATCGGAGTCATCGGAACAGAGGGTACGATCCGCAGTGAGATTTATACAAAAACCATACATAGAGAAAATAAGGATGCACAGGTTATGGGCAGGGCATGCCCTTTATTCGTTCCTTTAGTAGAAGAGGGATGGATCAAAGACCCGGTAACCGTTGCCGTGGCAGAACGTTATCTGCAGCCGTTTAAGGAGTCAGATATTGATACACTGATCCTAGGTTGTACCCATTATCCGCTGCTGCGTTCAACCGTAAGGGAGATCATGGGAGAAGGCGTGAATCTGGTCAATCCGGCTTATGAGACAGCCGTGGAATTACGACGGCTTTTATCCGAGCAGGGAATTGCAAATGATGGAAAAACAAAGGATGGGGAGGAAAAATACCAGTTCTATGTCAGCGATGCGGCAGAGAAGTTTATGCAGTTTGCCAATTCTATTCTGCCATATGACATTGAGCAGACACAGCTCATTCCGATAGAGGAGTATTGATATGACAAAAGACGTAATTGTAACCATCAGCGGATTACAGTTCGCACAGGAGACAGAAACAGAGCCGGTCGAGATCGTAACAGCCGGAAGTTATTATAAGAAAAACGGAAAGCACTATATCATCTATGATGAAGTCATGGAGGGATTTGAGGGAAGCACGAAAAATATCATCAAGCTGACCGAGGATTCTTTGGATGTCACGAAAAAAGGTGTGACGAATGTCCATATGGTGTTTGAAGAAAATAAGAAAAATATCACTTATTACAATACGCCGTTTGGAAACCTGTTTATCGGCATTGATGCGGAAAAAATACAGGTAGAGGAGTCAGAAGAGAATATTAACGTAAACGTGGCATACGCGTTAGAAGCCAATTATGAGCATTTAGCAGATTGCCGGATACAGATGAATATTAAATCGAAAGATGCAAGGGATTTTAAACTACAGGCATAGGAGGAACAGATATGAAAGTACGCAAAGCGATTATACCGGCAGCAGGATTAGGAACACGTTTTTTGCCGGCAACCAAGGCACAGCCAAAAGAGATGCTTCCCATCGTGGATAAGCCGACCATCCAGTATATTATTGAAGAGGCAGTAGCATCCGGTATTGAAGATATTATCATTATCTCAGGAAGAGGCAAGCAGACCATTGAGAACCATTTTGACCGCTCTATCGAGTTAGAGATGGAATTAGAAAAGACCGGAAAGACAGACTATTTAAAAATGGTACGCGAGATCGCAGATATGGCAAATGTACATTATATCCGCCAGAAACAGCCAAGAGGACTTGGACATGCCGTATTAGTAGCAAAACAGTTTATTGGAGATGAACCGTTTGCCGTATTACTCGGCGATGATATCGTAGTATCGAAAACACCATGCTTAGGTCAGATGATCGAGCAGTTTGAGGAATGTCAGTCGAGTATTTTAGGCGTTCAGACGGTACCGGAAGAAGTTGTAAATAAATATGGGATCATTGATGGAGAGCGGGTTTCAGATCGTATGTACCGCGTACATGATATGGTAGAAAAACCGGACCCTGAACATGCACCTTCCCATGTTGCCGTATTAGGACGTTATATCATCACACCGGAGATCTTCCCATTATTAGAGACACAGGGAGCAGGAAAAGGTGGCGAGATCCAGCTTACCGATGCATTAAAACGTCTTGCAAAACAGCAGGAAGTCTATGCATATGACTTCAAGGGACACCGCTATGATGTGGGCAGCAAGATTGGATTCTTACAGGCAAATATTGAATTTGCACTTCGCAATCCGGAAGTTTCCGGAGAGTTGAAAGAATATTTAGACCAGCTTCATGGAAATATGGATGCAATGTTAGATTACGAGTAAAGAGAAACAGATAAAAAAGGAGCTACCACACTGCTGATTTCAATCAGCTGGTGTGGTAGCTCCTTTTTAGCATGTCCTATTTTTTGAAGAATTTCTTTTTCTTCTTCTCATCTTTATTTTCGATTGGACCGCGGAGTCCTTTTACCTCGGTAATATAAAGACCACTGACCACTGCTTTGACTTCTTTTTTCACAGGAATACTGTCATAGATAGAAGCATCACAGATCAATGTCATAACTTTTGGACCAATTTTTGCCTTTACGATAGGCAGTTTGGAACGACGAAGCATTTTTGGAGACTGTTCAATGACAACTGCCGGAAGACCGGAATCCTTCAATCTCATCTTTTTCTTGTCTATGATCAACATTGATACTGTCTGTGCAGTAGCGGCTAACTGTTCATTCTGCTCTTCCTGTCTCTTCTGTGCTTTCTTTCCTACGAAATACAGTGCGATGACGGCAGCTAACATAGCCACGGCGATAACAATTAGTACAACTGTTAATGGGCTCACGATATAGACCTCCTTATCATCAGACTTGATTTTCATTGTATCATTGATTTATAGAAAAAGCAATATGTGAAATCTTTATTAATTTATCGGAAAGAATCTTTTCAATCCCCACAAAGTGTGGTATCGTAAATACTTGTGAAGTTCTAAAATATCGTAAGGAAAGGTAGAGACTATGAGAAAAAAAATGATAGCACTTTTTCTGTGCATTTCTACAGTGGCGGCTTTATCCGGATGTGGTAGCAGCAAAAGCAGTACAAGTACAGGAAATGTGGACAGCGCAGAAAAACTGGTAAAACTTGGGGATTATAAGAATATTGAAGTGGAAGTAGATAAGAGCTATGAAATCTCTGATAACAGTGTACAGGAGACCATTGAGAATTATTTCTTAACTGCCCCGATCTATACGGAAAATAAGGAAAAAGACACCGTTGCAGATGGTGATGTTGCAAATATTGATTATGAAGGAACCAAAGACGGAGAGGCTTTTGACGGTGGTTCCGCAAAAGGTTACAATTTAAAGATCGGTTCCGGTACATTTATTGACGGATTTGAGTCCGGTCTGATTGGTAAAAAAGTCGGTGAAACCGTAGATCTGAACCTGACATTCCCGGAAGATTACGGCAGTGAGGACTTAGCAGGAAAAGATGTTGTCTTTAAAGTAACGATCAACTCCATTCAGGATGAGAGTTATCCGACTTATGATACATTGAACGATGAATATGTCAAAGACAATTACAACGATTATTACGGAGTATCTACAGTTGAAGAGTTAAAGAAATATGTATCCGATTCTTTAGAGAACAATAACAATTCAGCAGTAGGAGATGCTTTAACGGATAAGTTAAAAGAGATCAGTAAGATCAGTGATATTCCGGATTCTCTGACCAAAGAGCGTACCAAAGAATTAAAGAGCTATTATAAAGGAATGGCAAAATATCAGGATCAGGAATTTGCAGATTTCTTACAGAACACCTATGGAATGTCAGAGGATGATTTTAACAAGCAGATCAAAGAACTGATGCCGGACTATATCAAGAGCGATTTAGTATGGGAAGCAGTTGCTGCAAAAGAAGGGATCAAAGCCAGCGGTGAGGATTATGACAAATTCGTAGACAAGATGATGAGCACCCTGAAATTTGATAAAAAGGATGATCTGTTTGACGTCTATCCGGAAACTATGGTAAAACGTATGTATATTGAGCAGGAAGCCAAAGATAAATTGATCAAACAGGCAAAAGTAAAATATGTAGAGACTACTTCCGAGGACACTACAGAACAGACACAGTCTGATGGAAGTGAAGATACAGGTAATACAGACAATACTTCTGAAAATGCAGAAGTAAAGGATACCATTGATACAACGACAGGAAAGTAAGAAAGAAATATAACAGAGGGATTAGAGATGGAATTGGTAAATATACGCGAATTATATCGGAACCAGGAAGAATATCTGGATAAGACAGTGACGATCGGCGGCTGGGTGCGAAGTATCCGAAGCTCTAAGAATTTTGGGTTTATTGTTGTAAATGACGGAACTTTTTTTGAGCCATTACAGATTGTATATGCAGATGGCTTAGAAAATTTTGCAGAGGTAGAAAAATTAAATGTCGGTGCGGCAATCATCGTTACCGGAAAATTAGTAGCGACCCCACAGGCAAAACAGCCATTTGAGATCCAGGCAGAGGAGGTTGCCATTGAAGGTCAGTCTTCACCGGATTACCCACTGCAGAAAAAACGCCACAGTTTTGAGTATTTAAGAACAATTTCTCATCTGCGAGCAAGAACCAATACGTTTGAGGCAGTTTTCCGTGTACGTTCTTTAACCGCATATGCGATCCATAAGTTTTTCCAGGAGAGAGACTTTGTATATGTTCACACTCCATTGATCACGGGAAGTGACTGTGAAGGTGCAGGCGAGATGTTTAAAGTTACCACATTGGATTTAGACAATGTGCCGACAAACGAGGACGGTACCGTAGATTATACAAAGGATTTCTTTAATAAGCCGACCAATTTGACGGTAAGCGGACAGTTGAACGGTGAGACGTATGCGATGGCATTTAAAAACATCTATACATTCGGACCGACCTTCCGTGCAGAGAACTCCAACACGACCCGTCATGCAGCAGAGTTCTGGATGATCGAGCCGGAGATCGCATTTGCAGATTTAAAGGATGATATGATCTTAGCAGAGAGCATGTTAAAATATGTGATCCGTTATGTGTTAGAGCATGCACCGGAAGAGATGAATTTCTTCAACAGTTTTGTGGATAAGGGACTGTTAGACCGCCTGAAACATGTGTTAAATTCTGATTTTGGACATGTGACCTATACAGAGGCGATCGAGATCTTAGAGAAGAACAACGACAAATTTGAATATAAGGTATCCTGGGGCTGTGACTTACAGACAGAGCATGAGCGTTATCTGACAGAGGAAGTGTTCAAACGTCCGGTCTTTGTAACCGATTATCCGAAGGAGATCAAAGCATTCTATATGAAGTTAAACGAGGATGGCAAGACAGTGGCAGCAATGGACTGCTTAGTACCTGGCATTGGTGAGATCATCGGTGGAAGCCAGAGAGAAGATGATTACGACAAACTGCTTGCACGGATCAAAGAGCTTGGTTTAAACGAAGAAGACTACGGATTCTATTTAGATCTGCGTAAATACGGAAGCACCCGTCATGCAGGATTCGGCCTTGGATTTGAACGTTGTGTCATGTACCTGACCGGAATGGGTAATATCCGTGACGTCATTCCGTTCCCAAGAACTGTTAATAATTGTGAGTTGTAAAAAATAGAAATAGGATCTTTAGGAGAAGATATCTGCTGCAGGGCAGGTATCTTCTTTTGGGTTTTTCATATAATCAAATTCCTGCATCCGGTCGATACATATGATATAGATAGAAACATGAGAAAGCATATCATAAAAAATATTACAAAGAACACGACAGTTCAAAAACACAGACAAGGATGTGATCATATGAAGATCGGTGAAGCAAGAAAGACTTATTCTGCACCACTGCGTGAATTTTGGGAAGAGAAAAAGTCTTTAGCAAAACAGAAAAAAGCATTAGATGAAAAAATAAAGGCAACACCAAATGGAAAAGAGGCATTTGCCAAAGAGGCGGTAACCTTAGACCTGTCATATCGTGCTGTTTCAGAAAAATATGAAGAGTACAGCAAGACCATGGAACAGATCATGGCACAGCATACAGCACTATTTAATGCAGAGGTTTCTAAGCAGCAGGGCGAGGCCATGGAAGAATATTCAGAGGATATGATAAAGATCATGGAAGTGGCACGAAGGATCATGAAGGGTGCAAAAGTACCAGCTTCCGATGAGAAAAAACTGATGGAATACAGCATGGAACTGTATATGGCAGCAAAGAATATGGCAGTGCTGAACGAAAATAAGAAGAAAGAAGAGTATGATTCCCTTTGGGATAATGAAAAAAAAGAAGAAAATCCGGACCCGGATGAAGTGGCAAACGATGCAGAATACGGTGGTGGCACACCGGAGATCATGGAGGTATCCGATGTCGTTGCTTCAGCAACAGAGGGGATAGAAGGATAACCGGGAAAAATTTCTTACAATATTTTATAAGAAAAACAAAACTTACCACATAGATTAATTAGCTACGCTAATAAAACCAATAATAAAATACTATTGGCTTTTTTAGCGTTTTTTTTGTACAATAAGGACAGTGACATAAAACCGCGATCGTGCGGAAGATACAGTGATACAGAATCAGGATATTCAGGAGGAAAAAAGATGGATTACAAGAATGCCGGTGTAGATATTGAAGCAGGTTACAGATCAGTGGAATTGATGAAAAAACATGTGCAGGAGACCATGAGAAAAGAAGTGTTGACAAATCTTGGCGGTTTCTCCGGTGCGTTTTCAATGGAAGCATTTAAAAATATGGAAAAACCAACTTTAGTATCAGGAACAGATGGGGTTGGAACAAAATTAAAGCTGGCGTTTATTATGGACAAGCATGACAGTGTAGGAATTGACTGTGTGGCAATGTGTGTCAATGACATCGCATGTGCCGGTGGTGAGCCACTGTTTTTCCTTGATTATATTGCATGTGGAAAGAATTATCCGGAAAAGATCGCATCGATCGTAAGCGGTGTGGCAGAAGGATGCAAGCAGTCAAATGCGGCATTGATCGGTGGCGAGACCGCAGAGATGCCTGGCTTTTATCCGGAAGATGAGTATGATCTAGCAGGATTTGCAGTAGGAATCGTAGATGAAAAAGATATTATTACAGGTAAAGATGTCAAAGCGGGTGATGTATTGATCGGAATGGCATCCTCCGGTGTACACTCCAATGGATTTTCACTGGTACGCAAGGTGTTCTCCATGGATAAAAAGACCTTAGATACCTATCATGAGGAGTTAGGAACGACGCTTGGTGAAGCATTGATCGCTCCGACAAAAATTTATGTCAAAGCACTTCGCAGCATCAAGGATGCAGGCGTGCGCATCAAAGCATGCAGCCATATCACTGGTGGCGGTTTTTATGAGAATATTCCAAGAATGTTACCGGAAGGAAAACGTGCAGTTGTAGAAAAAAACAGCTACGAAGTTCCGGCAATTTTCAAAATGCTCGCAAGAGAAGGAGAGATTGCAGAGCAGATGATGTACAATACATACAATATGGGACTTGGCATGATCTTAGCAGTGGACCCGGCAGACGTAGATAAGACCATGGAAGCAGTTAAAGCAGCAGGAGAGACTCCGTATGTTGTAGGAAAAATCGAGGACGGAGAAAAAGGAGTTACTTTATGCTAAAAATAGCGGTACTGGTGTCTGGAGGAGGAACAAATCTTCAGGCGATCATAGATAAAATAGCAGAAGGTGTGATCACCAATACCGAGATCGCAGTGGTCATCAGCAATAATAAAAATGCTTACGCATTAGAGAGAGCCAAACAGGCAGGCATTGAGGCAGTCTGTGTTTCTCCGAAAGATTACGAAAACCGTGAGCAGTTCAATCAGGAATTTTTAAAAACATTAGACAGCTATCAGGTGGACTTAGTGGTACTCGCGGGCTTTTTAGTAGTCATCCCGCCTGCAATGATACAAAAATATGAGAACCGTATCATCAATATCCATCCATCTTTGATCCCGTCTTTTTGCGGAACCGGTTATTATGGTTTAAAGGTGCATGAGGGTGCGTTAGCAAGAGGAGTCAAAGTCACCGGAGCAACCGTGCATTTTGTGGATGAAGGAACCGATACCGGCCCGATCATCCTGCAAAAAGCAGTAGAGGTTCAAAACGGAGACACACCGGAAATCCTGCAGCGGCGAGTGATGGAACAGGCAGAATGGGAGATTTTACCGCGGGCGATCCATTTGATCGCAAACGGAAAAGTAACTGTAAAAGACAAAAAAGCAGTTGTAGAAGAATAGATACAGGAGGAAATAACATGAAGGTATTGATCGTAGGAAGTGGCGGACGTGAACATGCAATCGCATATTCCTGTGCAAAAAGTGCAAGAGTCGATAAGATTTATTGTGCTCCGGGCAATGCCGGAATCGGTCAAATCGCAGAATGTGTACCGATCGGAGCAATGGAATTTGAAAAATTAGCAGCATTTGCAAAAGAGAAAGAGATAGATTTTACCATTATCGGAATGGATGATCCGTTAGTCGGCGGAGTGGTAGATGTATTTGAAGCGGAGGGATTAAAAGTCTTTGGCCCTCGTAAAAACGCAGCTATCTTAGAAGGCAGCAAGGCTTTTTCAAAAGACCTGATGAAAAAATACAATATCCCGACAGCAGGATATGAGAACTTTGACGATGCGGATAAAGCACTGGCTTATTTAGAGACCGCAAAAATGCCGATCGTATTAAAGGCAGATGGATTAGCCCTTGGAAAGGGAGTGTTGATCTGTAATACCTTAGAAGAGGCAAAAGCCGGAGTCAAAGAGATCATGTTAGATAAGAAATTCGGTGATGCCGGAAATCATATGGTTATTGAGGAGTTTATGACAGGACGTGAGGTTTCCGTACTTTCCTTTGTGGACGGAAAGACCATCAAGATCATGTCTTCAGCACAGGATCACAAGCGTGCACAGGATGGAGACAAAGGACTCAACACCGGAGGAATGGGAACGTTTTCTCCAAGTCCGTTCTATACCAAAGAAGTGGATGAATTTTGTAAAAAATATGTTTATCAGGCAACCGTGGATGCCATGGCGGCAGAGGGAAGGCCATTTGTCGGAGTTATTTTCTTCGGACTGATGCTGACAGAGGACGGACCAAAGGTGTTAGAATATAATGCACGTTTTGGTGACCCGGAGGCACAGGTAGTACTGCCTCGCATGAAAAATGACATCATTGATGTGATGGAGGCATGTGTGGATGGCAGACTTGATGAGATCGATCTGCAGTTTGAAGATAATGCTGCAGTCTGTGTGGTATTAGCTTCTGACGGTTATCCGGTATCTTATGAAAAAGGAAAAGAGATCTCCGGTTTAGAGCGATTTGAAAAAGAAGAAGGATACTACTGTTTCCATGCCGGAACTGCATGGAAAGACGGAAAGATCGTAACCAACGGCGGACGTGTCTTAGGTGTAACCGCAAAAGGTGCAGACTTAAAAGAAGCACGCGCAAATGCATATAAAGCAACGGAATGGGTAGAATTTTCCAATAAATATATGCGTCATGACATTGGAAAGGCAATTGACGAAGCATAGGGATGTGATCTGGATATGAAACGAGGAATCATTTTTGACATGGACGGAACGCTTTGGGATGCGTCCGAAGAAGTGGCACATTCCTGGCAGGAAGCCATCCAAGCATCGACGATCACGGATAAGGTTCTGACAAAGGAAGACTTTATGCGTGTTATGGGAAAGCCGATGGATGAGCTGATCGAGGTACTGTTCCCGGAGCTTTCGAAAGCGGAACAGAACGAGCTTTTAGAAGATTGTTGTAAAGTGGAAAATGCCTATTTACAGGAAAAGGGAGCGAAGCTGTATCCGGGCATTGAACAGATGCTTGCCGATCTGAAAAAAGAATATTTTTTAGCAATTGTAAGTAACTGTCAGTGTGGTTATATCGAAGCCTTTTTAGAGCATTATGGATTTGGAAAGTACATCGATGACATACAGTGTTTTGGCATGAATGAGGTTCCAAAAGGAGAGAATATCCGTCTTGTGGCAGAGAGAAACCATTTAGAGGATGCGGTCTATGTCGGAGACATCCAGGGAGATTATGATGCGAGTAAGGCGGCGGGAGTAAAGTTTATCCACGCAGCGTACGGCTTTGGCGAAATAGAAGACGAAGTGCCGCGGATCGAAAAGCCTTTGGAATTAAAAGAAGTTATACAAAAAATCTGGTCATAGTGATTGAGCAGAGTCCCCATATATCAGAAAAAGAAATCTGGTATATGGGGACTTTTTTGTTTTGATACAACCAAGTCCGTTTTTTTGGACACCTTATATCATAAAATAATCTCAAGACGAAGGGGAGAACAAAAGAAGGCAGACGAAAGGAGATGTATTTTATGAAAGGATATGTTGTATCAGACGGTTACATGGGATATGTGAATGGAAAATATATGTTATTTGCAGATGAGGAAGATTATCGCGATTACATCGAAGATTAACAGGAGAGAAGCCATGAAAAAATATGAGATCATAGCGGTGGATTTTGATGGAACGCTGTGCAGCGATTGTTATCCGGATATCGGAAAGCCCAACCTACCATTGATAGAACTGTTAAAGGCATTAAAAAGAGAGGGCTGCCGGATCATTCTCTGGACCTGCAGGTGTGGCAGGAAACTGGAGCAGGCAGTACAGTGGTGCGAAGAGTTCGGATTGAAATTTGACAAAGTCAACCGGAATACAGATGAGATTTTAGAAAAATACGGAAGCGATTCGAGAAAGATTTACGCAGACGTATACATTGACGATAAGGCATGCTTTCCGTGGGAAGTCATGGCATACAAAAAGGAGGAATAAGAGATGACAGCAGGGATCATAGATTACAAATATAAAAAAGAAAAACAGGGGGTAGATTTAGAGACACTTTTTGTGACGGCACTTACCGCATTTACAGGAGGGATCGGGATCATTGCAGTGTTTGCGTATTGACCGGTGCAGATATCTGCCAATGGAGTAAAAAGGGAATGGTTGGTACTTATTTGCTGCTTAGTGTATTGATCTGGGGAATCCTGCTTTTTCGGGAGTTTAGGACACAAAAGCGTCACGATATTTAGGTTGACAGAAATCTACATAATTTCCTATAATAAGGATGTTCTAAAATAGAAAAAAATCAGATATGAGATTTTATATGGAGGCATATACTTATGAGTAGGATCAGAAAAAAGAAATGGCTTGGAATAGGACTGGCAGTAGTGATGGGATTGTCTGTTGCGGCATCCGATATGGGAATTATGACCGCTTTTGCAACAGGCAATAAAGCAACTACAACGACGACAGCCAATACAACGGCAAACAATGCAAGATTTACCGTAAACGGAGCAGATTTAGTGGTTACGGAAAATCTGAATCCGAATAAATATCCAAAAGATTTTACAGAGACAAAGGTAGAATGTCAGGGAAGACAGTATAAAGGATTGAAATTCAGCAAAGCAGATATCAAACTGATCTGTCTGTTGAATCAGAAGACAGGAGCAGCGGCATATCATATCTATAACGATGCAGACCAGAGTGTATATCCGTTTATCCGAATTGAAAATGGGAATGATTATATCATTGCAATGCCACAGAGCATGATGGATGGTGCACAGGCTCCGGAGAGCTATGCCGAGACCTCTATGGAATTTGAAAAAGGAACGATACAGGTTTATCAGCAGGACGGTGCAGACACCTGCCTGATCTATGCTATGAATAGTGAAGGTCAAAAGGGATGGTATGAGTATCAGACTACAGATAAGACATATCAGGCATATGAAGTACAGAGTAGTCAGGAAGAGACACCGGCAGATGGAGAAGAGCAGCAGGTAACCGATACTTCTTCGGAGAGTCAGGATAATTCTCAGAGTACGCAGTATGAAGAATTAAAGCAGGAAATGAAAAGCATGAAGACAAAATACTGTATGATCATTGCCGTATTGATCATTATCATTGCAGTATTGGTGATTCTTTTGATCAATACCCTGTTAAAAGGACCTAGAAACCCAAGAGACGAGTATGACGAAGAAGAACCGGACGAGGATTTCTTTGATGAGGATTTAGATCAGGAACCGGAGGAAGATTTCTTTGACGAGGATACAGACGAAGAGTCTGACGAATACTATTTTGATGAGGAGCCGGACGAGGAACCGCAAAAGGAATATCCAAAGGCACCAAAGAATGAACCGCAGGAAAAACCGGTAAAGAAAAAATACGAAAGTGATATAGAGATCATAGATTTAAATGACTTATAAAAGAGAGGCATAGTATGCAGAAACCATATACAAAAAAAGCAGAAAAGGTATTAGAGATCGCAAAAAAAACATCCAGATCCATGCATCACAGCTATATCGGAACAGAGCATCTGTTAATAGGACTCTTGGGCGAAGGAAGCGGAGCAGCAGCGAAGGTTTTAAGTTCTGTCGGTGTGGATGAAGAGCGGATATTAGAATTGATCGAGAACCTGATCGCGCCATCCGGAAACGTGATCACAGCAGATGCAGGCGGCTATTCTCCAAGAACCTTAAGAGTGCTTGAGAACGCAGCAAAAGAGGCAGAGCGTTTTAAGAATGAAAAAGTAGGAACGGAGCATCTGCTGATCGCATTGATCAAAGAAGCCGATTGTGCAGCAGTTCGTCTTTTAAATACTTTAGGAGTAAATCTGCAAAGACTCTATGTAGAGACTTTGACGGCAATGGGAGAAGATGTCAGTCTTCATAAAGACGAATTTCAGAATGGAAAATTAGCAAAGAAGAAAAACTTAGAAGCAACACCAACCTTAAACCAGTATTCGAGAGATTTAACACAGCTTGCAAAAGAGGGCGGATTAGATCCGGTGATCGGACGGGAAGAGGAGATACAGCGTGTCATTCAGATCCTGAGCAGAAGAAGCAAGAACAATCCGTGTCTGATCGGAGAGCCGGGTGTAGGAAAGACTGCAGTAGTAGAAGGACTTGCACAGAATATCGTATCCGGAATGGTGCCGGACAGTGTATTGAACAAACGTGTGGTAACTTTAGATTTATCAGGCATGGTTGCCGGTTCTAAATATCGTGGAGAATTTGAAGAACGGATCAAAAAAGTTCTTGCAGAAGTAAAAAAAGCAGGAAATATACTGTTGTTTATTGATGAGCTGCATACCATCATAGGAGCCGGTGGAGCAGAAGGGGCCATAGATGCATCGAATATATTAAAACCGTCGTTAGCAAGAGGCGAGATACAGTTGATCGGAGCAACAACGATCGAAGAGTATCGAAAATATATCGAAAAAGATGCGGCATTAGAACGGCGTTTTCAGCCGGTTACGGTGGAAGAACCGGATGAAGAGCAGGCAGTGGCAATATTAACCGGACTGCGCCCGCAGTATGAAGCACATCATCATGTAAAGATTACCGATGAGGGAATCCGTGCAGCCGTACAGATGTCAGAGCGCTACATCAATGACCGGAATCTGCCGGATAAAGCCATTGATCTTATGGATGAGGCGGCTTCCAGAGTGCGGCTTGGCAGCTTTAAGACACCGAAACAGATGAAAGAAACAGAGCAACGTATCCGTGAACTGGATATCATTTTAGAAGAAGCAGTCCGCGGACTTCGTTTAGGTGATGCAAAAGCAGCCCGCGAAGAAAAAGAAGAACTCTTAAAAAGGCATGCAAAGCAGATAAAAAAATATCATAAAGATGCCGAGAAGAAAGAGCCGTTAGTCAACGAAAACGAAATTGCAGAGGTAGTGTCCTCCTGGACAAAAATCCCTGTGAAAAAATTAACGGCAGATGAAAGTGCAAAACTTGCAAAATTAGAGAAAACACTGCACAAAAGAGTTATAGGACAGGAAGAGGCGGTAAGTGCTGTGGCAAAAGCAGTCCGCCGTGGAAGAGTAGGATTAAAAGACCCGAATCGTCCGATCGGTTCGTTCCTGTTTTTAGGACCGACAGGAGTTGGAAAGACCGAGATATCCAAAGCACTGGCAGAAGCAGTTTTTGGAAACGAACAGGCAATGATCCGTGTAGATATGTCCGAATATATGGAAAAGCACAGTGTCTCTAAAATGGTAGGCTCTCCTCCGGGATATGTCGGATATGACGAAGGAGGTCAGCTGAGTGAAAAAGTACGCAGAAACCCATATTCGGTCGTATTGTTTGATGAGATAGAAAAAGCCCATCCGGATGTATTCAATATTTTATTACAGGTCTTAGACGATGGACACATCACGGATGCCCAGGGAAGAAAAGTAGATTTTAAAAATACCATCATTATCATGACCTCCAATGCAGGAGCACAGTCGATCGTTTCGCCAAAACACTTGGGTTTTGGTTCGCAGGATGATGAAAAACAGAATTACGAATATATGAAGCAGGGTGTTATGGAAGAGGTCAGAAGGATCTTCAAGCCGGAATTTTTAAATCGTATTGATGAAACCATTGTATTCCATGCCCTTACGAAAGAAGACATGAAGCAGATCGTTACACTGTTAGCGAAGACATTAGTGGAGCGCTGCAGGACACAGATGGAGATCGAGCTGCATATCCGTGATTCCGTCAAAGCCTATATTGTTGAAACAGCATATGACCCGAAATACGGAGCACGTCCGTTGCGCCGGATGATCCAGAGTAAGATCGAAGATGCACTTGCAGAAGAGATTTTAGCAGGCAGGATCAAAAGAGGCGACCGGGTAGAGGTCGGACTAAAGAAAAAAGAAATTGTATTTGAAGTGCCAAAAAGCAAAGAAGTGCAACCATAATGTTTCAAAAGTAGTATCGTAAAATTTACAAAATTACTAGCCACACAGACTGAAATATTATATAATGATCATATAAGCAGTTCACTTACAGGAGGAGAAGAAAGAAATGGGAGCAATCAGCGAATTGATTCGCACAGAAAAAGACGGAACCATCAGTTTTGGTGATTATACTTTGGATAAAAAGGAAAAGCTGGACAACTTTGAGCATGACGGTGATTTATACAAAGTAAAGACCTTTCATGAGATTACCAAATTAGAACGCAACGGAATGTTTGTATATGAATCTGTACCGGGAACGGCAGTAACCGAGCTTTCTGTGACAGATAACGGAGTCAGTTTTTCAGTAGAAGGACCGGAGGATGCGCAGATTACTCTAGAATTAGAAGAAAATGCAGAATATGAGATATTCATTGACGGCAGCAACATGGGAAAAATGAAGACGAATTTAGGCGGAAAGTTAAGCCTGAGCGTAGAGTTAGATGTAGTCAGCCAGGTAGCTGTCAAAGTGGAAAAATGTTAAAAGAAACGTCAGAAGACCCGAGATTTCGGGTCTTTTTCGCTCTATAGGAAAACAGGAAAGGAGTAGTATGGCAAAAGGAAAGACATCCGTATACTTTTGTCAGTCCTGTGGATATGAGTCCTCAAAGTGGATGGGGCAGTGTCCGGGCTGCAAAGAATGGAATACATTTGTAGAAGAAGTCATAGATAAAAAACAGACAGAAAAAGTAAGAAAGCAGGCATCTGCTGCAAAGGTCAGTCACATTTCAGATATTTCCGTGGAAGAGCAGAGCCGTATGGGAACAGGATTTTTAGAACTTGACCGTGTCTTAGGAGGCGGGATCGTTCCGGGTTCCTTAGTTTTAGTTGGAGGAGATCCGGGAATCGGAAAATCCACATTACTGTTGCAGGTCTGCCGGAATCTTTCGGTGGGTAAAGAAAAAATACTCTATATTTCGGGAGAGGAATCGTTGCAGCAGATAAAATTAAGAGCAGAACGTATGGGAGAATTCGGAACATCTCTTGCAATTCTTTGTGAAACCAATTTAGATATCATTCAGGAAGTCATCCGTCAGGAAAAACCAAAAGTTGTCATCATAGATTCGATACAGACTATGTACAATGAAAATGTATCCTCCGCACCGGGAAGTGTCTCGCAGGTGCGTGAATCCACATCGGTGCTGATGCAGATTGCAAAAGGGATGAATATTTCGATTTTTATCGTCGGTCATGTAACAAAAGAAGGAGTGGTTGCAGGGCCTAGGGTTTTAGAACATATGGTAGATACGGTGCTTTATTTTGAAGGAGACCGGTATGCGGCATATCGGATCTTGCGGGGAGTTAAGAACCGTTTTGGCTCCACAAATGAGATCGGAGTATTTGAAATGCGGGATATCGGTTTAGTAGAGGTGGAGAATCCGTCAGAATATATGCTGAGCGGAAAACCCAAAGGAGCGTCAGGCTCTGTGGTAGCCTGTTCCGTGGAAGGAAGCCGACCGATCCTTTTAGAGATACAGGCACTTGTCTGCAGAAGCAACCTTGGAATCCCAAGAAGGACAGCAGCCGGAACCGATATCAACAGAGTCAATCTGTTGATGGCGGTATTAGAAAAAAGACTGGGACTCAGTATGTCATCCTGTGATGCTTATATCAATATTGCAGGCGGAATCCGTATGAATGAACCGGCAGTGGATTTAGGGATTGTACTTGCCATGATATCCAGCTACAAAGACTGTGCGATACCGGAAGATGTGATCTGTTTTGGCGAAGTGGGATTGAGCGGTGAAGTCCGTGCGGTCAATATGGCAAAGCAGCGTGTCGCAGAGGCGAAAAAACTGGGATTTTCCACCTGTATTCTTCCAAAAGTGTCGTTAAAAGGACTTGAAGACATGAAAGGAATCCGGTTGATCGGTGTGGAGAATGTGCAGGAAGCAATGAGGAACATCTTATAGTAATCAGAAAGAATTAGAATAAAAACAGGAGAAAAAATATGGACAGACAGGAAATATTAAAAAAAGTAGACCATACACTGTTAGCACAGACAGCAACATGGGAGGAAATAAAAGAAATTTGTGATGATGCGATAAAATATCAGACCGCATCGATATGTATTCCGCCATCCTATGTAAAAGAAGCGAAAGCATATGTACAGGATCAGATGGAGGTCTGTACGGTTATTGGCTTTCCAAATGGATATAATACTACTGCGGTAAAAAAAGCAGAGACAGAGGATGCATTGAAAAATGGTGCGGATGAAATCGATATGGTCATCAACATCGGCTGGGTCAAAGACAAAAAGTTTGCACAGATCGAAGAAGAGATCAGAACGTTAAAAAAAGCGTGTGGAACAAAAATTTTAAAAGTCATTATCGAAACATGCCTTCTGACCGAAGAAGAAAAAATACGACTGTGTGAAATCGTTACAGCATCAGGAGCAGACTATATCAAGACGTCCACCGGTTTTTCAACAGCGGGAGCAACACCTGAGGATATAGCGCTTTTTGCAAAGCATGTCGGAAAAAATGTAAAGATCAAGGCAGCAGGAGGAATCTCTTCTTTTGAGGATGCAGAAGAATTTGTCCGCCTGGGGGCAGATCGTCTTGGAACCAGCAGATTAGTAAAGATCCGGAAAGAAAGTTAGAAGTCCACTGATTTTACCGTACCGAAGAAAAAAGGGAGGGTAAGATCATGAAACATCAATATATAAGACAAAAAAACATAAGACAAAAAATAAAATGGATGCTCGTACTCCTTATGGCAGTCAGCTTAAGCGCCTGTGGTGTCAAAGAAGAAAAAAACAGGCAGCAGGCAGAGGAGAATTCCGCAGAGGAAAGTATCAGTAAGGACGGAACCTACGAGATCGCCTTTATAAGCGGTGAAGGTGAATTGGATGATTCCGGCTTTCATGAGAGCAGCTGGGAGGGCATCGCAGAGTATGCGGATGAGAACCGGATCACCTATAGCTATTACCGGCCGGCAGCTGATACAAGGCAGGCACGGGAGGAAGCAGTGCGGACTGCCGCAAAAAAGGGGGCAAAGATCATTATTTCACAGGGATATCCTTTTGAAGAGGTGATTGCCCATATGCAGAATGAGTATCCGAAAATACAGTTTTTAATGTTGGATGCAAAACCGCGTAAGTCAGGACAAAAGGCGGAACTTGCATCCAATGTGCATTGTATTCTGTTTCGGGAAGAAGAAGCAGGATACCTTGCCGGTTATGCAGCCGTTCGCGAAGGCTATACCAGGTTGGGTTTTCTTGGAGGAAAAGAAATCGCACCTGTCCAGCGCTATGGAAGTGGCTTTATACAGGGGGCAGAGTATGCCGCTATGGAAATGGAACGGGAAATTACATTAAAATATCAGTATACAGACACATTTTTACCATCCGATGAAGTGCAGCAGAAGAGTAAGGAATGGTATGAAGAGGGAGTACAGGTGATCTTTGCCTGTAATGGAGGGGCATCTGTTTCCGTGATGCAGGCAGCAGAAGAACTGGATGGAAAAGTAATTGGAGTAGACACCGATCAGTCGGCGGAATCCATAACCGTTCTGACTTCTGCCGGAAAAAACTTAAAAGGAGCTGTGACCGAAGCGCTGGATACACTTTATGAAAACGGAGGCGTATGGTCAGGCAAGCAGGCAGGAAAAACGATCACACTGGGAGCAAAAGAAGAAGGTGTCGGTCTGCCACAGGAAGAAGAAGCGTGGCGTTTTGAAAATTTTACGCAGAGAGATTACCGGAAAATCTATCGTGGACTCAAACGAGAGGAACAGGAGATCTTATCAGGGACTGCAACCATGCCAAAGACGGAGAGAGTGCATCTGGAGCTTCCAGAATAGATGAATTTGTAGAAAAAAGATGAAAAATTGAAAAAAATAGAAAAAAATCAAAAAAGTGCTTGACATATGACGATACATGGTGCTATTATAAAGTTCCACCGCGCAAGAGCGTGGTGCTGAGAAATAAAAAAATGAAAAAACCTGTTGACAAACGCAGAAAGCTGTGATAAAATATAGAAGTTGTCGCGTAAGACAGCAGGACAGAGAACCTTGATAACTGAACAGTGAAATAACCTTGAAAGATTCAGAGAGAATAATTCAAAGAACAGCATCGAAAGATGCACCTAGACAGTAAATGGGAACCTTTTGCTTTAAGGTAAGAGGGGAACGGATATTCAGCCAGAGGATTCTGGAAGGATAAAAACTTTTATATGAGAGTTTGATCCTGGCTCAGGATGAACGCTGGCGGCGTGCTTAACACATGCAAGTCGAACGAAGCACTTTACCACGATTCCTTCGGGATGACGGTTTGGTGACTGAGTGGCGGACGGGTGAGTAACGCGTGGGGAACCTGCCCCATACCGGGGGATAACAGCCGGAAACGGCTGCTAATACCGCATAAGCGCACAGTACCGCATGGTACGGTGTGAAAAACTCCGGTGGTATGGGATGGACCCGCGTCTGATTAGCCAGTTGGCGGGGTAACGGCCCACCAAAGCGACGATCAGTAGCCGGCCTGAGAGGGCGACCGGCCACATTGGGACTGAGACACGGCCCAGACTCCTACGGGAGGCAGCAGTGGGGAATATTGCACAATGGGGGAAACCCTGATGCAGCGACGCCGCGTGAGTGAAGAAGTATTTCGGTATGTAAAGCTCTATCAGCAGGGAAGAAAATGACGGTACCTGACTAAGAAGCCCCGGCTAACTACGTGCCAGCAGCCGCGGTAATACGTAGGGGGCAAGCGTTATCCGGATTTACTGGGTGTAAAGGGAGCGCAGGCGGCATGATAAGTCTGATGTGAAAACCCAAGGCTCAACCATGGGACTGCATTGGAAACTGTCGTGCTGGAGTGTCGGAGAGGTAAGCGGAATTCCTAGTGTAGCGGTGAAATGCGTAGATATTAGGAGGAACACCAGTGGCGAAGGCGGCTTACTGGACGATGACTGACGCTGAGGCTCGAAAGCGTGGGGAGCAAACAGGATTAGATACCCTGGTAGTCCACGCCGTAAACG
>OLFZ01000291.1_pt1 | contig 57683 bp, 31 predicted proteins | sample 1604861 | NCBI WGS metagenome assembly OLFZ01 (sample SAMEA3888895, study PRJEB22519) | human gut metagenome | biome: human gut; feature: human-associated habitat; material: faeces | place: Denmark | collected 2011 | reverse complement strand
TGGGCTAAGAGCTTCTGCCCCTTCAGGGCGTGTGGGGCAAAACTTGCGAAACTTCTACTTCTAATATAAAAGCCTGTCTGCTAATATAAAAGCCTGTCTGCAGGAAAAAGCCGACAGCAACCAACCATCGGCCTGTATCATTAAAGACTGCGGTGGTACATCTTCCTGATTTCTTCGTTTATGAAATCTTGAAAACCAGGACTGTCGATAATCTCGATATGGCTGTACAGTCCCAAGACAAAACGGGCAATACCCAAGTAGCTTGCCACATCCATAGACAACAGCCAGTACTTGGGAGCTTTTCCTTCATTATTATCGGTTTCATCGGGCAATTCAACGATGAATTCGGCTGATTTGGGATATTCCTCAATCATCAGACTATATGCCAGGCGGTCGAGTTTCAACCTGACAGGCAACCGCTCATCACCACTAAACATAAAGAGATCGGTAAACATCTGGCGGTGCTTGGCCTCGTTGCCCCACTCCAGATCGAGCAGGACAACATTGCCCATACGCGACACCTTGAACGTCTTGTTCATCTTGGAACTAAGTTCATAGCAGCGCACATCATTATTGTTGTTCATCATAAGGAAAGGCTCCACCACCCGGTCGGTACAACTCTTGCTGTGAGGCGAGGAATAACCTTCTATCTTGACAAGCCGATGACGCTTGATGGCATCGTAGAGCACGCCGACATGATGGGCAGCCTGCTCGCGCAACTGAGGATTGGCAAGGATATTGAGATCATAGAAACGATCCAACTTTCGGCGCAGTCGCTCCACGATGGCATTATTGTCTTCCACCTTATTTAATATAGAGAGCATGGTGAGGGCTTCCTCCTCGGTGAAGTTGATGGTTTCGAAGAGATGCTTGAAGAATGGCGACTCCCTGTCAAGACTGTATATCCTGCCATTCTTCTCCACCTTGAAGCCCCAGTCTCGGAAACTCTCCAAATAATAATACAGCATACGTCGCGAAATGCCCGCACGCTCGCAAAGAGTATCCACGTCATAACGATGGTTCTCGGTAAGGAGAAGCATCAGGTTCATTTCTTTTTCCAGTTTGTCGTGTCGCATAAAGCCTGAATGTGATAAGTTGATGAGTCGGCAAGAAGCTGAAGACTGCTTTTTATGTTAATAGAGCTTAACAGCCACTCACTTTTAACATAAGAACTCAGAAAGTGAACATATATTGCACAAAAGCCTCCTAATTTTGCCCTCAAAAACAAAGAAAGACCTGTAAAAGGGCTTTCATACAGTAAGAAAACTATAAAACTATAAAGAATTATGGAAAAGAATATCACATTGGGCACTTCAGCCGACATCAACTTCGTAGTAAACAGCATCAGCAACGGCAGCAAGAGCGTTGTGGACGGCAGTAAGAACCTGATAAGCAGTATCAAGAGTTTGCTGCAAAGCGGCAAGCAACCCATAGAATGGCTACAAAGCTACTATTCCATCATCATGGAAAAGGAAGTGAGCATGAAGCAGACCCTCCTCCTCATCGCCACTCAGTTTACATTCGTACTGGGCATCCTGCCTGCCGACATCAATCTGGCATTAAGAGCCGCTTTCTTGGGCAGTTTCGCCTTCTGCCTGCATCTGTGCAAGAAGAGTTTTCAAGAGGAAATATAAATTGATTTCATTAACCGTCACTTAATCCTTGAACTCAAGTGAAAGCTCGCCCGAGCCCAAGAGATTGTAGCTCATGCGGTGATAAGGCGTAACCCCATACTCCCTGATGGCTGCCCGGTGCTTCTTGGTGGGATAACCCTTGTTGCTCTTCCAGTCGTACTGAGGATATTCCTCGGCAAGGGCATCCATATAGTCGTCACGATAGGTCTTGGCCAGAATGCTTGCTGCAGCTATCGCCATATACTTGCCGTCGCCTTTCACTATCGTGGTATGAGGCAGATCATGGTATGGCTTGAAACGATTGCCATCCACAATAATAGCCTCTGGACGAACCTTGAGCTGATCGAGTGCCCTGTGCATCGCCAAGATACTGGCATTGAGGATATTGATCTTATCTATCTCCTCGGGAGTAACGATTCCTACAGCCCATGCCACGGCATCACGCTCTATCTGCTTGCGAAGAGCCTTGCGCTTCTTGTCTGTAAGCTGCTTGCTGTCGTTGAGTGCTTCATTCTGATAACCAGGAGGCAGAATGACAGCAGCCGCATAGACACTGCCAGCCAGACAACCACGACCAGCCTCATCGCAGCCGGCCTCTATAAGGTCCTTATAATAATGACTTTCCAACATTTTCTGAATGGTGTTTTACTGAATAATAAAAACTATTTGATGCAAAAGTAGTACAAATAACTGACTCCAACAAATCCTGATGGATTATTTTTTAGGATTACGTATGAAACTATAGGAAAGAAGGACGATGAAACCAGTATCTTTGCAGAAGATAAGCGGCATCTCAGCATAACATTCAAGCAAGCTTGATGCTCTGCATTCGATTTGCATTATCTTTGCAAAAAACTAATCCCAAATAAATATGAAACAAACGATTTGCATTCTTTTATCAGCTATCGCTATCTCGCTCGGCTGCTCAGCCAAGAAGCAGACGAGCACTTTCCCCGACGGCACACCTATCTCTTCATGGTTTGCCGACACCACTGGTGTGGAACTGAAGGACATGGGCAAGCCCTACATCATTACCGATTATGGAGTGGTAAATGACTCAACAATCATTCAGACCCAGAAGATTCAGGAAGTCATAGACCGTTGTCATGCCAATGGTGGCGGAGTCATCGTGGTGCCTGCAGGCACTTATCTTACAGGCTCACTATTCTTCAAACCAGGCTGCAACCTGTATTTGGAAGAGAACGCCACACTGAAAGGAAGCGATGCCATCACCCATTATCAGATAGTGAAGACTCGACTGGAAGGTCAGACCTTAGACTATTTTGCAGCACTCATCAATGCCGATCATCACGATGGTTTCACCATTGCAGGCAAGGGAACCCTCAACGGCAACGGACATAAATTCTACGATGAGTTCTGGCTGCGCCGAAAAGTCATCAAGAAGTGTACCAACTTGGAGGCTCTCCGCCCAAGACTGGTCTACATCTCCAACTCCAACGACGTGAAGGTAAGCGGCATCAGAATGGTGAACTCTGGTTTCTGGACCAACCATCTGTACAAGTGCAAGCGCGTGAAATACCTCAACCTGTATATCTACGCACCGACAAGCGGCTATCCTAAAGGTCCAAGCACCGACGCCATAGACATCGATGGATGCGAGGATATGCTGATAAGAGGCTGTTGGATAAACGTGAACGATGACGGTGTGTGTCTGAAAGGCGGCAAGGGAACCTTCGTAGACAAGGACAGCACCAATGCTCCCTGCCGCAACGTCATCGTAGAGAACTGCTATTTCAAGAAAGCCGGTGGAGGTGTCACCTTCGGAAGCGAGTGCTATGATGCCAAGAATGTGATTATAAGAGACTGCCAGTTCAACGGAACCAGCAACATTCTGCTCTTCAAGATGCGCCCCGACACACCACAGAGATACGAGGATGTACTGGCAGAAAACTGCACAGGAGTAGTTACCTTCGGCATCAGAACCCGTATTTGGACCCAGTTCTACGACAAGAAAGACAGAGACGACATGCCCCGTTCAGTCATCAACAACGTGAAGATGAAGAATATCAAGGTGAAGAGCACCAAACAATTCTACACAATGATACCTTCAGAAAACTACGACTTGGGGAGTTTCTCATTCGAAAACATCGATGTCACCGACCCTGTAGGAATTATGGACACATCGGTATTGGGCAGTTGCAAGCTCAACAAAGTAAAACTTAATGGTAAAGCCATTAAGTAGTTTTTTTAGAAGAAGTTAAAGGAGTTAAAGGAGTTAAGACAAATGCTTAGTGGGTAACGTATATTTCTGGAGGTAAGGGACTAATGTCCTGCGTCTTATCCAAATAGGCTATTGTCTTAACTCCTTTAACTTCTTAACTCCTTTAACTCCTGAAGAAACATTCTCAAAGAAGCCCCCTTAGCTTCTGTACTGCGATGGCGGCATACCAAACTGCTCCTTGAAGCACTTGCTGAAGTAGTACGGATTGTCGAAACCTACAGCATAAGCCACCTCCGACACATTCTTCTCGCCCTCCTTCAACAGTTCGGCGGCTTTTCTCAGTCGGATGACACGGATATACTCATTAGGTGTATAACCCGTAGTTCCCCTTACCTTTTTATAGAAGATGGTGCGTCCCAAGTGCAACAGTCCTGCCACCTTGTCGACAGAAAGATCTTGTTCGCCAAGGCGAGAATAGACGATACTGTCAAGACGCTTGACAAACAAACTGTCCTGCTCGTTGCTGAGCATGGCTGAGCGAATCTCCTGTGGCTCCTTGCCAAACTTCTGACGAAGTATCTCGCGCTGGTTGAGCAACTGCAGAATGCGAGCCATGAGCAACTGCGGGCTGAACGGCTTGGTAATGTAAGCATCGGCTCCCGACTCTGTTCCTTCGAGCACATTCTCGTCAGTACTGAGGGCTGTGAGGAGAATGATGGGGATATGACTCGTCTCAAAACTGTTCTTCAGACGTTTGGTAAGCTCGAAGCCATTCATTCCAGGCATCATCACGTCGCTTACTATCAAGTCGACATCCAACTCCTTTGCCATGGCAATACCCGCCTTGCCATCCGAAGCCACCTTCAGGTCGAAACAGCTCTCCAGTTCAGAGAGCAGGAACTCACGTACATCGTTGTCGTCTTCTATCAGAAGAATGGTACGACGGTTGAGCGGAGCAGATGGTGCAGAAGGCACAGCATCAGTTGTTTTTTCTTCCTGTCCGTCCCGTTGCTTTGCCAAATCGGCCTTCAGGATAGGGCTGTCCTTTACCAAGAAGTCAGAAGCCTCGTAGCAGTCTTTCTGCAGAGGTATCGTGACCACAAAGACCGAACCTCCGCCCTCGTTCTCCTGATAAGTTATCTCGCCATGATGCGTCCTCACAAGTTCATGGGTAAGATGGAGTCCGATGCCAAAGCTCTCGCCCGTATAACTGCTCTGCATGAATCGGCTGAAGAGCTGTTCTCGCTTCTCCTGCGGAATGCCCACTCCCGTGTCAGCCACACGGATGGTCATCACATCCGTGAAAGAGAGGCTTACAGAGATGGTTCCCTTGGCAGGGGTGTACTTGAAGGCGTTGGACAAAAGATTGAACACCACCTTGTCTATCATCTGCTGGTCGAGGAACATCGCATGTGCCGGCTCCGACGACTCGAAACTGTAAGCTATCTCCTTCGACTCGGCTGCATCGTCGAACATACGGCAGATGCCCTTGACAAACATCACGGCATCAGTCTCCTGCAAGGACAACTTCAGCTTGCCTGCCTGCATCTTACGGAACTCCAAGAGTTGGTCGATGAGTCGCAACATGCGCTGCACGCTCTTGTCCATCACCCGTATAGTCTTCTCCAACTCTGTCTGCCAGCGGTTGGCTTTCATGATGCGCTTCTCCTTCTCGAGCGAGCCCTGCATCAGGGTGAGAGGAGTACGGAACTCGTGAGCTATATTGGTGAAGAAAACCAACTTGTAGCGAGTGAGTTCCTGCTCAAGACGGATTCGGTTGCGAAGCACATTCTTGTCGTGCACAAACTTCACCACCAAGATGATGACACCCAGGACAAGCAGCACATAAATCATTATCGCCCAGGATGTAAGATAGAAAGGAGGCTTGATGCGAATAACCAATGTACTCTCCTTACCCCAGGTGCCATCCGACGTACATGCCTTGACATGCAGAAGATACTTGCCAGCTGGCAGTTTCTGATAAGCCGCCCAGGGCGTGGACGAAGGTTGGCTCCATGCCTGGTCGAAGCCTTCCAGACGGTAGGTATACTTCACATTGCGCACATCGGAATAGTCGAGTGTAGAGAAATGGATGCTGGGCGAACGCTGCTCATAGGTCAGCGTTATCTCATCTGAATAAGGATAAGAGGTGAAGACTACATCGGTGAGTCCGCTGACATGGCTCAAACGTGACGGCTGGATAATGGTAAGACCATAGTTGCCACCCAGCACCACTCTGCCGTCATCAAGACATACTGCCGAGTTCTCATTATATACATTGCCCATAGGGTTGCGTGAGAACATATAGTTTTCAAACGACTTCTTGCGGGCATTCCAGGCTGTCACTCCCTGCTGGGTAGAAATCCAAAGATTGCCATCAGGTGTGTCCACCACCGACTGAACCAAATTGTTGACCAGTCCATTAGAGGTATTGAAGACGTGGAACTTAGGCTCTGTCTCACCATCACCCGGATCTACCTGTACCAGTCCATCACCCGATGCTGAGAGCCACAGTCGTCCCTGTCTGTCGACAATTACATCGCGTATTTCATAATCACGCACGTAAGTCTTATATCGGCTGGCATCCTTCACAAACTCATCGACAGGAATACGGATAAGACCTCCCGATGTTCCGCACCAAAGCACGCCATGCTTGTCTATCACCATGCATCTCACCTCGTTGAGCCCCACGCTGTCGGCAAAGAATGTCTTCACACCATAGCCATCCTTACGTGGATAGACAAGGCTCAATCCCTTGCCAAAGGTTCCTATCCACATGCGATGCTTGGCATCAGAAGCCATACAGAACACGTTCCTGTCCTTAAAGTCGAGTCCTTTTGCTCCATAGATTCCCTTGCCACGGGTGCCTATCCAGGTTTCACCATTAGGCATCTGGACTATACCATAAACATTCGAATCGAAGTGGCTCTTGCCCAACACCTGGCTCATGTCGGCACTATAGTGGTAAAGACTTCCCGCACGGGTGCCCACCATGACAGTGCCGTCATTCATTTTCTTCACCATTCGAACGACATTCGAAAAGTCCATATTGCCCTCGCCATTGGGATAGATACGTTCCACACCCTTGTCCATCACCTGGATGTGCGACACGCCTCCGTATTCTGAGCTTACCCACACTCCATCGTGACGGTCGGCAATAATGCCGAGAAGATAGTTGGAGGCTATAGGCGACTCTCCCAACTTGTCTGCCACGAAATGCTGGCTTTGGGTCAGGTCCTGATTGAACACAAAAAGTCCCTTGCCATAGGTGGAAATCCAGATGAGTCCATGATTGTCCTCTACGATATGAAATCGCTCATGGTCGATATAATTGGTGGTTTGCTGAGGGAAGAGACTCAGGGGTACGAGCTTGTCCTGTCTTACCAAGCGCAGCACGCCCGTCTTGTTGTATATCCACTTTCTGCCTTTGTTGTCAGTCAACACCCTGCCATTGGGGATAAGCCATTCGCCCTCACATTCAGCAACCTCTCCCGTACGCACATCGATAGAGAAAGAGCGGCGGTTGGTAAAAAGTATCCATCTGTTGCCCATGAGCAAATCGCCGGTAGCTACCTCACCGTCAACATAGGCTACATGGGAAAATCGCTGCAGCTTTCCTTGTCGAAGAACATAGACATCGCCCTTCTCCGAAACCATCAGCATCTTATGATGGAAGGGGCGCGTACGCGACATTCTCATGCCCTTGGCTATGCAGAACAGGCGACCTCCGGAATAAAGGAAAACCTTGTCCGTAGTACAAAGCACCACATTGTCTTTGTCCAGACTGTCTATCAGAGGGACTTGGGAAGAACCTATTTCTGCCTGGGCAAACCTACGTGTCAAGAAAGAACCACTGCGATAGTCTACCAACATGGCTCCATCTTTGGCTCCCCAAAGCCAGAACATTCCGTCACAGACCAGCTTCCACTTAGTGAAATGAAGTTTCTCTACTTCCTGACAGTACTTCTCCTCCTTGCCGTCCACCATATTCAGGCAAGTTAATCTCTCAGAAGAAGAATACACCCACAACTTCTTATAGGTAACATCCTCCAAAGCCTTCTTCGTACGACCGATTAAAGCAGAGACGCCAGTACTGTCGTTGTCAAAATAGGTTGTTACCACGTTACCGTCGTAGCGGGCAAGTCCATTATACGTGGAAAACCACAGAAAGCCCTTCTGGTCCTGTTGCATATCGCTAACGACATTAGAGGGCAATCCTTCCTGAATGGTTACCCTCTTCGCCTTCACCTCTATGGGAAGGGAAAGTATCTCGGCATGCTTCTCCACCGCTATCTGTGCCATAGGCTCCGTGCCAACGCCACGCTGTCCGCCATCATGGCAGGAACTGGCGAGCAAGGCAAAAGCCGCCGCCATAAAAAATTTACTGTATCTCATTATTCAGATTAGTTCTTAACACGGTGCAAAGATACGCCAAATACTTGGAAAAACCACATCTCCCTACCACAAAAATCACTTCTCCCTAACACTAAAATCACTTCTCCCTAACACAAAACCATGGAAAGCCTATCACAAAGTCCATGGAAGACTGCTCCAAAGCATGAGACACAACCTGTATTTAGTCGAATATAAGCTATATTTCATTGAATGTGTTTTATATTTAACTAAATAAAGGTTAGGCGAAGCAGTTGGAAGCAGACTTCTCGGAAGTTTGTCTCTATAAGAAAAGATTTTTATGGCAGGGCGATAAAAAAAATATCGATGAAACGAGGAAACAGACGACAGCGACTCATCAGACAAGACGGAAAAAGGGACGAGCTCATCGCGAGTTCGTCCCTTTTTTACTAAAAATAATTCTTATTTACCGAAATGTATGTACTGTACTAAAAACAATCTTTACTTGTAAGCAGGATGCTGCTGACCCTCAAGACCTGCATTTACATCAAGAATCTTAGAGGTGTTGAACGGCATCAGCTCTGTCATGTTCTTTTGCAAGCCATAGAATACACCAGAATTACCTGTAATCCAGGCATTGTTGCTTGACACTCCAGTTACGTCCTCTACACACAGGTTACCCTTCTGCTTAATAGAAACGATACTGAACATATTAAGAATGGTGTAAGAATGCTCTACAGCACCTTCGGGCTTGTTAACAGCACTATAAAGCTTGCCATCCTTTTCATAGAGCTTCACATCCTTCAGTGAACCCTTGCTACTTGAGTTCAAAATCTTCAGAGTCTTGATCTGGTCGGCAGAAAGACCCAAAGCCTCAACATCAGCCTGTGAAAGGTCGATATAGCTCAATGCGATGGTAGGATCCTCAAACTTAGGTGTGGTAGAGAGATAGTAAGCACGATAAACTGGCACGTTGGCAAACTCGCCATCACGCTTTGCCAAGTTTACCAAGCGCTGCTTCTCTGCCATCAGCATCTCATACTGCTTACCCCAGCGAGTAAGGTCGGTACGACGCAGACCCTCGTTGGAAAGTTCGAGCTTACGCTCCTTCTGGATGAAGGTGAGGAAGTCGTCATGGTTGGTAGGAATACCTGCAGCAGCCTTGGCCTCATTGCCACGGAAGGCACGCTTGCGGACTTCCTTCACTGCATTGATGGCCTCCTGAGTAGGACCATTGTTCACCTCGTTCAGAGCTTCAGCATACATCAACAATACGTCGGCATAGCGAAGCAATGGGAAATTGATGTTACGCTTATTGTTGGTTGCGCCCATATCTTTCTTCCAGTTGATGCGGTACTTGCCCACACCCATACCATTGTAAGTATTCATCTGATACTTATTGCCCTTGGCACTAAGCACGATGCCGTAGTTGCAGACAGACACATCACGACGCTGGTCATCCTTGTCATAATCGAAGAAAAGAGTTGGGTAAGCCATCATCTGTGAGCCACCCTTACCCATACCGCCTTCAGAATTGTCGTTACCTGAAGTTGGGATACCATTGACATAACCTGTTCTTACATCGGCAGCATTCTCGCCATACCAACCATACTCCAACATAGTTTCCTTGTTGTAAGTCTGGTTGCCCAAATCTCTGAACAACTGGTCGTAGTTGTCGAGCAAGCCATTCTGACGCTTCTCGATAACAGCCTTGCAGGCATCAGCAGCAATCTGATAAAGTTCCTTCACACGTGCAGCATCTTCACGGCGTGCGATGTGCAAGGTAGAAGCATCGTAGGTGTTGAGGTCCCAACGCAGAGAGTAGCCAGCAGCATAGAGAGCCACACGGGCCAAGATGCCATAAGCAGAGTTCTTGCAGAAACGCTCAGGTGTAGAAGGAGCATTGGCCTCACCCTGCCATGGCAGGAGCTCTACAGCCTTCTGCAAATCGGCAATGCACTGATCGTAGATCACATCACGGTCGGTACGTGAAGAAGTGAAGGTTGTCAACTCAGATGTTGGAACTGTTGTGAAAGGAACGTCGCCATAGAAGCGAATCAGATTCCAGTAAGCATAGGCACGGATGGCCAACGCTTCGCCAAGGAGCGCATTCACCTTACCCTTCTCGCTCTCAGAAACGCTCATACCGGGCAACTTCTGAATACAAACGTTAGCATACTCGATGGCTGCATACATAGAAGTATATGTATTGCTGAGCATACCTGTGACGTTGGTGAAGTTGTAGTTGGAAACGTCATACTTAGAGTTGCTCTCTGTTGAGGCACACTCGTCTGTACCCTCAAGCAGCTGATAGCCCAGCTCCTGAGTATGGAGGCTGGCATAAGCACCCACTGTGGCAAGTTCTGCACGGGATACTGTCTCAAAGACAGAACCGCTGTCGGCAGATGACTCAGATGGCATATCCAACCAGTCCTGGCAAGATGTCATGGTCAAAGCTATGGCCGTAACACCTAATATATTTAATATCTTATTCATATATTACTCTTGTTAGAATGAATTGATTAGAATGTTAAGTTTACACCTACTACCCAGCTCTTAGCACGTGGGTAAGAAGAATTGTCCACACCTGGAGTCAGGGCACTTCCTGAAGCAGAAACCTCTGGGTCATAGCCTGAGTAACCTGTAATAGTGCAGATATTGTTCATTGTCGCATATACACGAGCCTTCTGCAAGTAGATCTTCTTCAACCATGTCTTAGGGAATGTATAACCCAAAGTGATGGTGTTCAGACGAAGGAATGAACCATTCTCGATATAATAGCTGCTATGATCGGAGATGGCATACTTGTTATTGGAAGAAATATTCCACATACGGCTGCCATTGTCCTCACCTGGGTTCAACTCTGCCAAACGAGCAAGGTTGGTAGACTCCTTACCTGTGAGTGGGTCAATGAGGGTGTATCGGTTAGCCATGTCTGAGATGGTGTTCTGGTTGGCCAAGTAAGGACCAACAAAACGCTGAGTACTCATGTTGAACACATCGTTGCCGACAGAAAAGTTCATGAAGACGGTCAGGTCGAAGCCCTTATAGGTAAAGGTATTGTTCCAACCTCCTGTAAAGTCAGGAGCTGCATTACCAATAACGGTACGGTCGTTAACACTCCATACAGGGTTACCATCCTTATCTGTTTCACCTGCAAATGTCTTATACTTCACATCACCTGGTTTCACAGCCTTGCGGTCGAAACCTTTCAGGCTGGCAATACCATCCTTCAACTTGTAAGTACCATCCTCGTTCTGGATAAAGTCGGCTGTGGTGTAAAGACCATCATATACCAAACCATAGAACTGTCCGAGAGGTTTGCCCTTCTCGATCTTGAAGCCCATACGAGACTCGTAATCCTGGATAAAGTAGTCTGACTCACTGCTGCCACCATAGATATCGAGCACCTTAGAGCGGTTGAAAGCTACATTGAAATCTGTTGACCATGTGAAGTCCTTTGTACGAACAGGTGTTGCGTTGATAACAATTTCCACACCACGGTTGCGGATAGAACCTACATTCTGATACTGTGTTGTATAACCTGTAGAAGAAGGAATCTGGTTCTTGATAAGCAGGTTCTTAGAGGTATTGTTGTACCAGTCGATACCTACATTGAGGCGGCTGCCAAATACCGAAACGTCAAGACCTACGTTGACAGTCTCTGTCTTCTCCCACTTGAGGTCCTTATTTCCAAGAGTCTTACCTGGAACATAAGTGATATAGTCCTTACCGCCAATGCCATAATGGCCAGAGCCGTAAGAAGTAGCATACATATTGTCGTCGATGTTATCGTTACCGGCCGTACCATAACCTACACGGAGCTTCAAGTTGTCGAAGATATCCTTCAAACCTTCCATGAATGGTTCCTCTGAAATACGCCATGCTGCAGATGCAGATGGGAAATAACCCCACTGGTTGCCCTTGGCAAACTTAGAAGAGCCGTCACCACGAAGTGTAGCGTTGACAAGATAACGGTCCAGATAGTTGTAAGATACACGGGTGAACCAAGATACACGACCACGACGAGTCTTGCCTGATTTCCATACAGCAGGAATACCCATGCTGACATCATTCAAGTCGAAGTTACCATCAGAGAACTCACGATACTCGTTTTCGAGCTTCATGGTCTCCCAATAAGTAGTCTCCTGACCCAGCAGAGCTGAGAAGTGATGATCCTTGTTGAGGTCGAACGAGTAGTTCAGCGTATTGGTAATCTGCCACTGGTAAGCCTCTGCATTGTTGCGCTTGCCATAACCATAAGGGCTCTTGTTGGCAGCAGCTGTCTTGGTAGAACCATCGTCCCAATAGTCGGTACGAGTCTGCTTCCACTGATAGCTACCTGCTGTACGCCATGTAAGATTCTTGATAATGTCGAACTCAATTCCAGCATTCACAGTAGCAAGACGAGTAAACTTCTCGTTTGTGATAGCGTTATTGGTAAGAATTGGGTTGTTAGAGTCGTAGTTGTTACTACCAGGAATGGCATCGAAGGCATCTGTGAGGTCTTCGCCAAGCATCTGCTCGTTGGTAAAGCGAACACCACCTGTTACAGGCTGAAGAATCGTCTGCTTCAATGTACCACCAAGAGAACCACCACCTTCGAGCTTGGTCATCTGCAAGGCAGAAGAGAAGTCGAAGCGTACGCCCTTCCAGAGTTCGTGATTGATCTTGGCGCGGACACTGTTCTTATAGTAACCATGCTTTGCCATGATACCATCCTCGCCAGTATAGTTGTAGCTGAGCATATACTTTGTCTTCTCGCTACCACCAGAGATATTGATATTATGTGTCTGAGCCACGCCAGTAGATCCGAACACCTCGTCCTGCCAGTCGATACCGGCACGGTTGCCATATTCGCTTGCTATACGGTCATAAGCGCCTGTATAGAAGTCGGCATCACTTACGCTGCCACCAAAAAGGCTTGCGAAAGCATCCTCGTTGCCACGAAGAGTTTGGAACTCATACTGTTACTTCACGTAATCCTGAACGCCAAGCAGGTCGAGCTTCTTGCCAAGACGCTGGAAACTTACATAACCATTATAAGAAACCTCAGTCTTGCCGGCCTTACCGCTCTTGGTAGTAATAAGGATTACACCATTGGCACCAGCAGCACCATAAATAGCTGTAGCAGAAGCATCCTTCATCACGTCGATGGTCTCGATATCGTTGATATCCACATTTCTCAAACCATCTTCCATCTGGAAACCATCCACGATGTAGAGTGGCTTGGTACTCTGTGTGATAGACGTACCACCACGTACAGTAATGTTGATATCGGCACCTGGCGCACCACTCTGGGTAATGATGTTCACACCGGCAGCCTTACCTGTCAAAGCCTGAGCGGCAGAAGTAGCAGGTATATTGGCAAGATCCTTACCGCTGACTGAAGCTGTAGCGGCAGTCAGGTCTCTTTTCTTTACCTTGGCATAACCAATAGAAACAACCTCGTCGAGCATCTGAGCCTCGGGCTCGAGCTGTACATTAATCTGTGTCGGCCCTTGATGTCTACTGTCTTTGTCTTGTAACCTACATAAGAAATAACCAAAGACTTGGCAGATGAAGGAACGGTCAGCTTAAAGTTACCATCTACGTCGGTAACAGTACCTGTATTACCGGGAACAACTTTTACCGTCGCACCGATAACTACATCCATGTCATCCGTCACTTGTCCTGAAATAGTCACCCCTTGAGCGAGGCCTTTCACAGGAACCACCAGTAGCATGAACAATACCATGCATACTTGGAACATAAGTGATTTGTTTTGCATAAAATGATTTTTTAAGTTTATATTAGTTTATTGTTGTATTTACGAACGTATTTAGCTGTGTGGCTTTTTCTCCTACCTGGCTAAAAGAGGGGTTTCAGACCTTCCCATTTCACATCCCAGTTGCCATCTTGTGGGAAACCAGGATTGGGATGAACACTTCCATCCCAGCCTGCACACATCATAGCTACTGCCATCAGGTAACCTCCGTTGCCAGGAAGATAAAGACGAAGACGACCATCCTGATAATTATGACCACTTACCAAATAGGTGTTCTTCTGCTGCTTCATCAGCAAGGCTCCAACTGCATTCTCGGGCTCTCCCATGCGAGCGGCTCCCATAGCCATCATCGGATAATCCCATCCCCAGGATGTCTCCCACTTCCAGTTCTTCCAAATCCACTGTTCTGTCTTCTTCATCTTGGCAAAGTCAATCTGACGACTGTTGTATGGGAACAGACCTATCGCTCCCATCACTGCTGGGTGATCGCTGTACATCTTTTCATTCTTATAAGTATCAGGCTCGGTCTCTGCTGCGAGATACAGACTGTCCTTGGATGCCAATGGAGATATCTTCTGAATGACATCATCCCAATGTGCATTGCGCTCCTTGCCCAATCGCTCACGCCAGGTCTGTGCAATCTGAAGGGCACAATGCCACTGGCTCAACTCGAAAGGAGGATTGATGGTTGTTGCTGCTGGCAGAGTTTCCTGAGCTGCTATACAACCACGAAGGATATAGCGGTCGTTCTGCTTGTCATAATCAGCAAAGTCGCCCATAAACTCAGCGGTTTCATCGACCAAACGTGCATATTTCTGTAAGAGTGCAGGTGTTGGGTTGGCACGATAGAGCAACTCTGCCAAATAAATAAGGTGAGGCTGTTGCCAGATCAGGAAACTTCCCACTCCTGAAGGTGCCTCGCCTACCCAAGGGTCGGTCATCTTCATCCAGCGCACTCCCTTGAAGCCCTGTCGCTCGGCTATCTTGCGGGCATTGGCTTCTGCCTTGACGTACCAGGAAAGTGAACGTTCCAACATCTCAGGGTGTCCCCACAAGGCAAACTGTGCCTGATGCCAGAGAATCATCTCCAAATGAAATTTGCCAAACCATGAATTATAGGTGAGTCCTGTCTCCTGTGGAGGTGTATCGCCTGCATCCTGAATGGCGAGCAGATACTGGCTCAATACTACGCGGCGCTCCATCTCCTTGGCACGGGGATCCTTGCAGTTGGAGAAGTCTGCCATACCACCTTTTTTCCAATAACCCATCCAGTATGCCTTGGCAGCGTCGGCTACTTCGGCAAAGGTCTTGTTGGCTGTGGATGTCTGCTCAGCATATTCGCAGGTAAGTTGCAGGTCAGAAGACTTGGCTTGCAACTGATAGAAGTTCTTGCCTTTCTGCTTTAATTTAGCAGCGCCCTGCCATCTTAACATCACAAAATATACGGTTTCATCGATTATTCTCTTTAAAACTGCAGAGTTGGATGTTTGAGCAACAAGTGTCGTGGAATGCAACTTATCTTTAGTCCAGTCGCAGGCATCATCGCAATGTCCGCCAGTAGGATAAGCGAAGCGTACATCCACAGCGATGGTTCCCTTAGACTGTATATGGGTAGCTATCATATCGAGAACAGGGTCGCAGGTTGTTTCCACTTTGTATGCCTTACCTTTATATATAAAGCTGCTCTTGATCATACCTTCCCACATATTCAGTGTCTGGTCTATCTGCTTGATCTGCTTAGGATCTGCACCCAGCGACAATCCCAATGTACCCAAATGCAAACGATGAGGGTTTACGCGATACCAGTCGCCAGCTGCCTTGGCTCGTTTGTTGTCCTTTACCTGTGTGGCATAAGGTTCCTTACGGCCTCTGCCAAAATCATAATAACGCCAGCTTTCCTCTGGTTTATAATTCTCAGGATTGGCAAAAGAATGCCAGCCCCAGTCGCTCATGGTTCCCAATGGAACACCAAGAGAATAAGACTTAGGGAAAGATTGAAGACCTGTACCATCTACGGTCATGGCAAAACCACCATTACCTACAGAGAGCGAGTTGAGCGAATCCATTGTTGTAACATGTGGATTGTTACGCTCTACCACCTTCTTTCTGTCGATGGGTTGCTGAGCCATAGAGGTCAATGCAAACAACAGGCAAATACTTAAGATTATTTTTTTCATTTGTTTTTAGCTATTTTCGATGGCAAAATTAGTGCTTTTCACATATTATAGCTATACAAAATTGTACACTATCATATATTTCTATTCCATCAAACGAAATTTCACGCACATAGTATTGGACGAATATTTGCTATAAATGGCAAATAAGTAAATAAAATATGTCTGAACTAAAATACCTATTTTATATAAGATGTGCACTTATTATAGATAAAATAAGGTGCATTTATAGCAAACAAGGCACAGACACACATTTATGATTCTTTTAAGAAGTTATTTTATATCTCGTGTGCATATATAGGAGGAAGTGTACAATTGTGTACACTTCCACCCATCATTTTATTTCATGATTTTTCGTGTTACCACTTTTCCTGCTTTTGTAGTCAATCGCAACAAATATGCACCATCACCCACATTAGAGATTTTTCTTCCTGACAAATCGTAGTATTCTACTTTGGCAGGGATTTCCTGCATAGATATATTTCCAACACCTGTAGCAGTGGCGACCTTGACAATACCTTCAGTAGAAAGAGAAGTCAAATCCCAAACTTGTCCCTCTCCTGGTTTCTCTGGAATCATCTTTACTGTTCCGCCTAATGTCACTCCAGAAGAGAAGACTTTGAATACTTCTCCATCGACAAAGGTCATTGGTACATCCGCGTCTCCCATTTGGATGACAGCGCCATCCTCCAAGGTTACAGCATCAGAAGCTATCACATTGTTGCTTGTACCTTCCAACAACACATTAACAATACCACAGCTTTTGACGGTCAAAGAGCTTTTCAAAGACAACTTGGCGCCATTAGCGCCTTTTTCGAAATCTCCTGCCTGGATCGTGGCACCAGCATCTACACAAACAGCACCAGCAATACTTCCCTCACCTGATAGAGTTGCATCTTTCATGACATTTACTGCTCCTGTTCCACTATTTGAGCCATTAACTATCAAATTACCACCTTGTACGTTGGTGACACCCTTATAGTCGTTGTCACCTGTCAAACGCCAATAACCAGTACCTTGCTTATTGATATTTACCGTACCTTGATACTTTGAGCTACTGCCACTCATAGACCAATTGTTGATTCTTCCAGCAAAAGTCTCATCCGTATTGGCGGTTCCTATGTTCCAAATACACTCAAAATCTTTTGTTTTTTTACTACTTCCACTCAAATAAGTAGTTGAAGCACCTGATAATCCTCCTATGGTAGCATTACCTTTCGTAGCCCAAATTCCCATACGAGCGTTACCTGCCAACTCCACAACACTATTCTTGAAATTAACGGAATTATCATTCAGCAAGAACAAAGACCCTTCTTTTTCAGAAGAGATACCATTTGCAACCAAACGTCCTGCAAATGCTGAGAAGTTATCACCCTTCAGATACTCTCGCAAATAAGGAACATTCAGTTGAAGAGTACCAGACCCGGTCAATGGTGTAGCTATATAACAATTGCGGTGTGGAGAGAACTGCGAAACCGTTCCTTCCTTCACTTCTATCGGGAATGAGTAAGTCTCAAAACTGTTATCCTCACCATTCGTCTTCAGTTCTCCTCCTTCCATAATCAGCTTGGAAGAAGAACCTATACCCGCTTTTGCGACCTCAATAGTCGAGAGATTGAGAGTTCCTCCACGAAGAATCGTCGTTCCCTTGTAGCCAAAGAACTTACTTGAGGCAACAGATACTTGACCTTTTCCATCAAAGACTATATTGCCGTCTCCTTCAAACGATCCATTCATCGTAACCGTCGCAGCACTATTCTCTACTTCAAAAGTCGATTCCCTCTTTATCTGAGCCGCTTTATCCGTAGCAGTTGTTTCTCCTGTATAGCGATAAGTTCCTCCATCAAAAATCCAACTCTGCGCAAAGTTTGCACTCGCACCAATAGAGCTGGGCTCACTGCCATTTTTCAAAGTATTGAAAGCCAACACTCCTTCATGAAGTACCGTGGCTCCGGTGTAATTGTTTAATGTATTTAATGTCAGAGTGCCTTCACCGGCTTTATTGACAGAAGTCTCACCAGCGATTGCACCAGCGCCAGATATCTCTACGTTTCCATCACCTTTGGCGACAAGAGCAGCAGGACTCACAGTCTCATCCAGTGCCACATGAACATCCTTTGAGGCATCGAAGAGCACCTTTTCGTTATCAGTAAAAGACGCTAAACCACCATTCCAACTTTTGGCACTATAATCCCAAACAGTAGCAGAATTATCCCATGTCAAATCTGGTTGATAAGAATCTATATCCAACATGCCTGCTTCTACAGGACGAGTGGTCATCGTGAGCTCTGGAGAATACTCGGAGAATTTGTCGGAACCTTCGAAAGCACGCACTCTCGTCAAGAAAGCAGTGCCTGGTTCAAGACCTTCAATTGTACACGAAGTCGAATTAGCTGCCACACGAGCCACTTCTTTCCAAGCCTCTTCACCAGCCTTCTTCAGTTCTACAATAAAGCCATCCTCAGCATACGTATAATCTCTCCACTTCAACTTAATACTCGTAGTTGTAGCAGAAACAAATTCCACACACATCGGGGCACGTAAGAAATAATCGCGGTCATCGACAGTAATGCCGTTGATGTAGTTCTCGATGTTAGCATACCCATTGGTTGCGATTACCATCGCATCATCCTTGTTAGGATCTGTCCCATGCGTTTTCTCCCACTCGTCAGGCATACCGTCACCATCGGTATCTACTTTTTTATTGCCTCCCCAAACAGTCCATGTAGCAGGGCTACCATATACCAGATTTTCCTCATTAGATATCAATTCTCCACTCTTTCCAAGAGAATTAACTTCGTCAACCATATAACAATCCGCATAGTCGCGATATGGCAAAGACGCTCCTACAGTAGGAAGCAGATTGGTCAACAAACTATTGCCGGGATACTTTGGCATCTCTGGATAATCATAGCGAGTCGTTTGACGCACACCTGCCGCATAGTTTGTCACCTCAGCAGGGTCAAACTTACCATCCATATTGCTATCCTGCCAGTTATCCTCTCCATAGAAGCTAAACGCACCTTCTCCTCCTCCACCAGAAAAGGCATTTCCACCGTTAGCAGGACCATTGATAAACAAATTGCCTTCTATATTAGCAAAGGAATCTCCCTTAGAGTCTCCACCCATAATGTAACAACCATTCTTCCAATTATAAACGATATTGTTTACATACTGGGTTTTTCCTTTTATCTTGTTGTTACGAGTTGCGTTATCTACATAAAGATTGCGATAGAGCGAAATGTAGTCAGACTGCATCAAGCCTCCCGCACTATGAGGCATCAACCCTTGTCCCATAATACTATTCGAAATCGTTATGTAGCCAGGAACGACACCTTTGTTGTCTGGATTGATGGAAAACGTCTCATCCAATCCCCAAGAGAAAGAACAATGGTCGAATATCATATTCTGTCCGTTGGCTATACCTGCCGCATCTTTTCCCGACGAGCCATTGTGTCCCATACGGAAACGCATATAGCGTACGATAATATTGTCTGAACCCGAGAAGGACACGCCATTACCATAGACGGTTATACCTTCGCCTGGAGCTGTCTGACCCGCAATATATAAGTTGTTTTTAAAAACCAATCGGCCCTTAATGTTGATGACACCAGCGACATCAAACACGATTATGCGATTGGGCTGACTGATGGCATCTCTCAAAGACCCAGTACCAGAATCATTCAAATTAGTAACATGATAAACTGTACCTCCATCACGGGCACCTACCGCAAAACGTCCCCATCCCTGAGCTTCAGGAAATGCCAATTGCTGAGCTTGAGTTGCCAAGCAACTACTTACCAGCAATGCTGAGAACAAAAACTTAGTTGATTTTCTCATTGTCATAGTTATTAGTTTAGTTATTAGTTTAGTTTTCAAGAATAAAGAACAAATATCAACATGAAAAGCTATTTCATGTAATTTGCATTTACCGAATAAAACGATAGACTATCTCACTGAGATAGATTCCCTGCCTTAGCGAGATAGTCTATTATCATTTATTAATAACCTGGCAACTGAGTCAGGTTAGGGTTGTCAACCATTGGATGACCAGCACTCTTGTTTGCAAAAGGAAGTAATTCGCAATGATTTTCCTCATATCCATAATACAAGCCATCACTTCCGTCTGCAGCCTCAATCCAATTAGGATAAGTTCCTCCATTCTCTGACTTTCCTGTAGGCTTGGTATAAATGATATTACCAATCTGTAAAGCCTTAGCACCACCAGAGAAACCAACAGACTGGCGTGCCTTTACATTGAATGAGCTGTTATATGCCTCAAACATGTTGACTGGATACCATTTATCGCCATTATTCACTGCTATTCCATGCGCTTGAACAATTTCTGCCAACTTTGCCTGATTAGGAACGGTCTTCAAAATTTCGATTTCGTGAGCATCAGTAATGTCAATATAGTCAACTGCCAAGAACTCGTCGCCATATACCTGCGCATCTTTGTGGAACTTGTAAAGACGATAAGTAGCAACATTAGCATATGATCCTCGTTTATCGGACAAATCCTTCATATCCTGCTTAGTCTGAGCAATTTCCTTAGCCAAACGTCCCATACGAATCAAATCTGTTCGGAGCATAAACTCTGTAGCAAATTCCCACTTCCTTTCTTGAGCTAAAGCATCATCGAAGGCTGTTTGAGTTGAAGGAATCTCCATATCAGCAATTCCTGCACGTTCACGAACTTCCTTCAAAGCATTCTTTGCTTCAGAAGTCGGTCCATTATTCAAGAAATTCTCAGCCTCTGCATACATCAGGAGCACATCTGCATAACGAAGAATTGGAATATTCAAGTTACGTTTGCTCGCATCTTGTGGCTCGACACACCAAGAAAGACGGAACTTTCCAGACATGATGCAAGAGTAAGTTGTACCAACATCGACCCAAGTATCACTACTCTTACCTTTATTTAAGAAATAAATACTGTAAGAAGTACAATTGACATCTCTACGAGTATCTTTCTTGTCAAAAGAGAGATAATAGGTAGGCAAAATAAACTGCATAGCTTTGCGTGAACCAAACGTGCCGCCTCTTGAACCTGGATGTGCATAAATCTGGAATTTAGAGTTGGTCTCTGAACCATATTGAGCTAAAGAGAGAAGCATTTCTGAATTGACAGCGGTTAGATTACGCTGATCAAAGTTATACCATAAATTCTCATAACCACTCTTGCCGTTAGCTGCTTTTACCAAATAGTTTTCACCTTTATTAATAACAGCCTTGCAAGCATTGTCTGCAATCTGATACAATTCCTTTACTCGTTCTGCATCGTCACGACGCTTTACTTGCATGGTATTAACGTCATTGGTCTCAAGATTCCAGCGAAGAGAATAGCCACCAGCATATAGCGCTGTACGTGCAAGCAAAGCATAAGCTGCCTGCTTAGTAAAGCGTTCTGTAGTCGCATATCCGCTCTCAGAGAACCATGGCAAATAATCAACCGCCTGCTGAAGGTCTGCGATTATCTTGTCATAGATTACATCACGTGAAGTACGCTTTGGATACAAGGCCTCATTCTTATCTGAAATATCATCCATAGGCAACCAACGAGCTGGCACATCACCATAAACACGTATTAAGTTAAGATAACCGAAAGCACGAAGGCACAAGGCCTCACCTAACATCGAGTTACGCTTATCGCTCTCCGCCATTTCACTCAATTTTTTGATGGCAATGTTTGCTTGCTCTATTGCACCATACTCTTCATTATATACTCCTGTCAAAGTCGTAGGAGTAGTAGCATCATACTTATAGTTACAAATATTATACTTAGAGTTGTTGGTTGTTCCATCCTCACATGAATGCATAACACCATCACCCATGCCCATTTGATAATAAAAATCGCCTGGGACAATACCTCTATAACACCCTTGTACGAACAAGTCTGCATTAGTTTCATTCTGAAAAGCGAACTCTGTATCGTCAGATTTATAAGCCTCCATATCAAGCCAATCGTTACAAGAGGTCAGTCCGATTGCAGCCATTACAGCCACGAATATCTTATTTATCTTCATTACTTTTCGTATTTAATATTTTACACTTAAACTTAGAATGTAACATTCAAGCCCACAACAAAGCTCCTTGAGCGAGGATAAGTAGAACTGTCATAACCTGGAGTTGTAGCTACACCTTTTGCAGCAGACACCTCTGGATCATAACCGTCATAGCCTGTAATGGTTGCCACATTATAAACAGTAAAGTAGATTCGGGCATTGCTGATATATGCCTTGCTCACCCAAGCTTTAGGGAATGTGTATCCCAAGGTAATCTGCGACAAACGTAAATATGAACCATCCTCTACATAATAAGAAGAAGGATAAGTGATACAATTGGTATTCACCTTGCTTGGACTCCATGTACGAGAAGCTTCATTTGGATTCAACTCCTTCAAACGAGCTAAAGTAGTCGCAGTTTTACCTGTCATTGGATCTATGAGACGATAATAGTTGTCACCAAATTCTGAAGGAACATTTTGGAACATGGCGTATGGGCTCAAGCTATGCTTAGTGGCATTGTAAATGTCATTCCCTATCGAGAACTTCATAAACATGTTGAAATCGAATCCTTTATAGGTAATTGTATTGTTGAAGCCACCAACGCAATCAGGTGTACCGTTACCTATCTTAACCATCTTTTTTGTAAACTTAGTTCCATCCTCGTTGTCTGCTGCAAACTTGATGTCACCAGGCTGGATATTTGTCTTATCTACAGAGACTACACCTTCTTTAAGTACAAACTTACCATTTACTTCTTCGAAATCATCGGTTGTATAGATACCTTCGTATTTATAACCATACATATCTCCCAACTCTTGACCTACTGTTGCATAATAAGTTACAGAACCACTTCTGTTACCACCAACAGTGAACACTTTACTGTCTTGTCCGTTTTCCAAAGAAATCACCTTTGACTTATTGAAAGACAGATTCAAATCAGAAGTCCAACGGAAATTCTTAGTCTGTACATTGACTGTATTCAAAGTAAATTCCCAACCACGATTGCGCATCTTGCCAATATTCTGATATTGGTATGTATAACCTGTACTTGCAGGAACAACACTCTGCATCAACAAGTTGCTTGCCTCGTTGTTATACCATTCAGCAGTCAAATTAATACGACTTTTCAGAAAAGATACATCCACACCAATATTAGTTGACTTTAAAGTTTCCCACTGCAAAGCACTATTTCCAAGTGTACCACTCAATGCATAAGCTGGATTAGTGGTACTGTTATTCATAGGATAGATGGTCTGTGACACGTTGGTACGATACAGATAATCAGAAATATCATTATTTCCTGTAGCACCATAACCCACACGTAACTTCAAACTACTAACCACATCATTGATTGGTTTATCCTTAAAGAATTTTTCCTCTGAGATACGCCAAGCACCTGCAATAGAAGGGAAATATCCCCACTGATGACCACGAGCGAACTTGGAAGAACCATCAGCACGAAGAGACGCTGTCAATATATAACGTTCGTCGTAATTGTAATTTAAACGACCGAAGAAAGAAACGATTCCACTATGAGAATGTCCCGAGCTTTTTTCCTTTACATTAGCTACAGAAATATCATCCAAGCCATGGTTAGGAACAGGGAACTTATTTAAGGTCATAGAATTACTCTCTGACTCAGAGTAAGTCGTTTCTTGACCCAACAAAGCTGTTATTTTATGCTTCTTTGCAAAAGTTTGGTGATAATTCAATGTATTAGTAACTTGCCACTTATAGCTTTCACTATTACCTATACTACCGTTAATACCCGTATTAACAGGATCCATGATGTAAGATGTAGATCTTTCATCTGCAAAAGAAGTTGACTTGGCATTGCTCCAAGTATAACTACCTGCTGTACGCCAAGTAAAATGTTTCAAGAAATCAAATTCCAAGCCAGCATTAACAGTAAAAAGACGTGAATGTTTCTTACTTGTTGAAGCAAGATTTTGGATCAACGGATTGGCAGTATCGTAAGAAGAGTCAAGGCTGGAAAAGTCAGGATAAGTCTGTTCGTTAAGCAGTTGATCCAGAGTAAACATAGTACCTCCTGTAATAGGTTGAAGAAGGACACTCTTCATTCCAGAATAAGCTCCTCCACCATGTACACTACGTCCACTAAACATTGTGTTCACATCTAAACGGATTCCTTTATAAAGCTCAGAATTCACCTTTGCACGGAAAGAGTTCTTTTTGTCATTATGGTTAGCCAACAATCCATCTTGATTATAATAATTGTAGCTCAACATTACCTGAGTCTTATCGGTACCGGTAGTAATATTAATGTTGTGATTTTGCTTGAAAGCAGAACCGCCAAACACTTCATCCTGCCAATCTAAAGAAGCAGCATTTGCATAATTACTTTCTATACGATCATAAACACCCGTATAAAAATCAGCTTCATCAGTTGCCTTACCATTATCAAACACATTACTCCAAATAGAAGCCTTACCATTCAAAGCTGCCATCTCATACTGATATTTAACAAAATCAGCAGCATTACTCATCATATCCAACTTCTTAGACAACACATCAAAAGCAAAAAAAGTGTTATAGTTGATTTGGGTCTTACCTTTATGACCTGATTTTGTCGTAATCAATATAATACCATTAGATCCACGAGCACCATAAATCGCAGTAGAAGAAGCATCCTTCAAAACATCAATACTCTCAATATCATTTACATCAATATTCTCCAAGGCATTGCTCATTTCGAAGCCATCCACAATATACAGTGGCTCTGAGCCTTGAGTTAAGGACATACCACCTCGAACTGTTACAGTAGAACTGGAACCAGGTGCACCACTTTTAGAAATGATATTAACGCCCGCTGCTTTTCCTGCTAAAGCTTGTGCAGCAGACGTAACAGGTACATTTACCAGTTCCTTACCATTTACAGAAGCTGTTGCACCAGTCAAATCTTTCCTTTTTACCTTGGCATAACCAATAGAAACAACCTCGTCGAGCATCTGAGCCTCGGGCTCGAGCTGTACATTAATCTGTGTCGGCCCTTGATGTCTACTGTCTTTGTCTTGTAACCTACATAAGAAATAACCAAAGACTTGGCAGATGAAGGAACGGTCAGCTTAAAGTTACCATCTACGTCGGTAACAGTACCTGTATTACCGGGAACAACTTTTACCGTCGCACCGATAACTACATCCATGTCATCCGTCACTTGTCCTGAAATAGTCACCCCTTGAGCGAGGCCTTTCACAGGAGCTACCAGCAGCATGAACAATACCATGCAAACCTGGAACATAAGTGATTTGTTTTGCATAAAATGAATTTTTTAGTTTATAATATTTGAATTTGTTTCTGTTTTTAGCAAGTTTCATTCTCCGTCAACTATAAAGAGTGGCTTAAGGTGGTTCCTTGTACATCTTGGCACATCGACCACTTCTGCTAAGGTTTTATCGGCAGAAGATGCACAATCTGAATATTGCAAATTGTTTTAGCTATTTTGATGCAAAATTATTGTTTTTTACATATTACAACTATATGAATTTGTACACTTCCATATATTTCCATTCAATCTAAATAAATGTTCGCACCATGACCATGCGCTGGGCACTCATTGACCACGCGTTGGTCCCTCGGTGAACATGCGCTGGGCATATGTTGCCCAGCACGTGGTCAACGAGTGCCCAAAATATGGAACGACTTTTGGGCACTCTTTAAACATATCATCATTAACCCATTGTCGGAACGTACATGCGCTGCCTTTATTTAATAGCTTAAGCCAACGTATAAGGGTATATAAAGAGAAAAAGTATCTTAGGATTTTTCCTTTTACCCTAAGATACTTTCAAAAGTTCCTAACCAACTACTTTCTATATATTCCGAAGCTATACCTAAAACATCTGTGCCACACGCTTCACTCCTGCTACCAAGGCATCAACCTCTTCCTTGGTATTATAGAGCGCAAAGCTGGCTCGAACGGTTCCTAAGATGCCATAACGGTCCATCAGAGGCTGAGCACAATGATGACCTGTACGAACTGCAATGCCAAGACGATCGAGAAGTGTGCCCATATCCATGTGATGAATATCGCCTACAAGGAAACTTACCACAGCATCCTTGCCTTCTTGCTCTCCAAAAAGTCTGATTCCATCGATGGTTCGCATCTGTTCCATACAGTAGCGTGTAAGTTCTTTCTCGTGCTGGGCAATATTGTCCATACCAAGAGCCGACACATAATCGATGGCTTTGGCCAAACCATGAGTAGCCACATAATCGGGAGTTCCTGCCTCAAACTTGAAGGGCAACTTCTCGAAAGTGGTCTTTTCGAAGCTCACACTCTCTATCATCTCGCCACCTCCCTGGTAAGGAGGCATACGATCAAGCCATTCTTCCTTGCCGTAGAGCACGCCGATACCTGTAGGTCCATATATCTTATGACCACTGAAAGCAAAGAACTCGCAATCCAAATCCTGTACATCGACCTTGAAATGAGGTGTGCTCTGAGCTCCATCCACCATCACGGGCACATCATGCTCATGAGCTATCTTGATCATTTCTTTCACAGGATTCACCGTACCGAGCACATTGCTTACCTGGGTAATGCTGACTATCTTGGTACGTTCGTTGAACAAACTGGCGAATTCATCGATGTTTATCTCTCCTTTTTCGTTAATAGGGATGACACGGATGGCAATGCCTTTCTTGGCTGCCTGCAACTGCCAAGGCACGATATTGGAGTGATGCTCCATGGTAGAGATAATCACCTCATCGCCCTCGCTCATAAAGGCATCGCTGAACGATGAAACCACGAGATTCAGACTCTCGGTAGTACCACGGGTAAAGATAATTTCCTCTACTTTGGGAGCATTGATAAACTTGCGTACTGTCTCGCGGGCAGCCTCATGAAGATCTGTAGCCTGCTGAGAAAGGTAATGCACACCTCTATGCACATTGGCATTGACGTTAAGATATTCGTCACGCATAGCATCAAGCACACATAAAGGCTTCTGTGTAGTAGCAGCATTATCGAGATAAACCAAAGGCTTGTCGTACACCGTTCTCGAAAGTATCGGGAAATCGGCTCTTACTTTGTTAATATCATACATAATTTTAAGGAGTTAAGAAGTTAAGGAGTTAAAGAAGTTAAGACATCGGTAAATCTGTCTTCAATAGGAATCTCAAACAATATAACAATTGTCTTAACTCCTTTAACTTCTTAACTCCTTTAACTACATAATTATCTACTTGCAAAGCTTGCATCCCTCACACTTGTTGAGTTCACCACGGAAGCGTTTTTCTACAAGATGATGAAGGCGATCACGAAGAGGCTCCAATTCCATCTTGTCAATAACTTCGTTGATAAACGCAAACTGAAGAAGCAACTTTGCCTCCTCAAGGCTTACACCGCGCTGCTGCATATAGAACAAGGCAGCATCGTTAAGCTGACCGACAGTGCTGCCATGCGCACACTTCACATCATCGGCATATATCTCCAACATAGGCTGGGTGAACATACGGGCAGTCTTGGTGGCACAAAGATTCTGATTAGTTTCCTGAGATATTGTCTTCTGAGCACCATGACGTACCAACACACGACCAGCAAAGGCTCCTCGGGCCTCACCATCGAGTACATATTTATAAAGTTCATTGCTGGTACAATGTCCCACCTGATGATCAATGAGTGTATTGTTATCCACCACCTGATTCTTATCGGCAATGACACAACCATTGCAAAAACATTCTGCTCCCTCGCCCTTGAACACCAAGTCGAGACGGTTGCGGGTGATACCATTATGAAGGGTAATCACATTATGGTTCACACGGCTGTTGGCCTGCTGCTCTATATAAACATTGCTGACACGACGGTTCTTGTAATGAGTCTCCTCAAGACAATAAAGATCAAGACTCGCATTCTCGCCTACAAAAGCCTCAATAACCTGTGTGGCAAGGAAATTCTTGTCGTCAGCTGCATGGTCGCAGAAAAGGAACTTTGCCTCAGCACCCTGCTCCAAGACGATGAGAACACGACGATTCACCATCAGGTCGACATCCGAGCGAAGAATATTGATGACCTGCACAGTACGCTCCACCTTTACATTCTTGGGCACATAGATGAACAAGCCATCCTGAGCCAAGACTGTATTCAGAGCAGTAATGCCATCCTCGTCTGTTTTGGCAATCTTAGCATAGTATTTCCCGATGAATTCAGGGTTTTCTGCAGCAATCTTGCTCAAAGAATCCACGATAACGCCCTCTGGAAGTTCTACCTTTGGAAGAGCTTTGTTATAGAAAGCATCATTAACCACGAAGTATAGCGAAGTACTGAGATTGGGCACATCACAACGGAAAGCCTGATAAGGGTCTACAGGAATCTCCAGTCGATTCAGGTTCAAACCATAGTCGGGCTCGAAGATGGCACTCATATCTGTATACTTGTATCTCTCCACCTTGCGAGAAGGAAAGCCCAGGCGACGGAAGTCCTCAAAAGCTGCATCGCGCACAGCATTGAGCACCTCGGCACTGTTCTTCTTGATCATTCTCGACGAAGACTGATACAAGTCTAAATATTGTTTTTCTGAATGCATAATATTCAATTTATAATTAATAAACAACAATGAATAAACAGAGGCTTGCCTTTCATGGCAAAGCCTGTTATGATTGAGACATTATCATTTATTCTTTTTCATCTACCTCAGCCTTGATCCAGTCGTAGCCACGAGCCTCAATCTCCTTGGCAAGTTCAGGACCGGCAGTCTTCACGATTCTACCTTTATAGAGTACGTGAACCACACTTGGCTTAATCATATCGAGCAGACGCTCATAGTGAGTGATGACGATGGCAGAAGTCTTGTCGGTATGCATCTTGTTCACGCCATCAGCCACAATACGCATCGCATCTACATCGAGACCAGAGTCTGTCTCATCAAGGATAGAGAGCTTTGGCTCCAACATTGCCATTTGGAAAATCTCATTGCGCTTCTTCTCTCCACCAGAGAAACCTTCGTTTACAGAACGGCGAGCCAACTTGCTGTCAAGTTCTACCAACTCACGCTTCTCGCGCATCAGTTTCATAAACTCACTTGTATTCAAAGGCTCCAAACCCTGATACTCGCGCTTGGCATTGATGGCAGCACGCATGAAGTTGGTCATAGATACGCCAGGAATCTCTACTGGATATTGGAAAGAAAGGAACAAACCTTCGCGGGCACGGTCCTCTGGCTTCATATCCAGCAGGTTCTTGCCGTTGAAGATAGCCTCGCCCTCAGTTACTGTATAGAGAGGGTTGCCTGTGAGCACAGCACTCAAGGTTGACTTACCAGAACCGTTAGGTCCCATAATCGCATGTATCTCGCCGTCATTAATAGTCAGGTTGATACCTTTCAATATTTCTTTGCCTGCAATAGTTGCATGCAGATTCTTTACCTCTAACATAATTTTAGTCATTTTTTATCGATTTCATCGAGAATTATGATGATTATCCTACGGTTCCTTCGAGTGAAACACTCAGGAGTTTCTGTGCCTCTACGGCAAACTCCATAGGCAACTTGTTGAGCACATCCTTGGCATAACCGTTTACGATCAGGCCGACTGCCTCCTCAGTTGGAATGCCTCGCTGATTGCAATAGAAGAGCTGGTCTTCAGAAATTTTCGAGGTGGTTGCCTCATGCTCGAACACTGCGGTATCGTTTTGCGCATCCATATATGGGAAAGTATGTGCTCCACAATCACTGCCCAACAACAATGAGTCGCAAGAACTGTAGTTACGGGCATTGTCGGCATTAGCAGTGGCACGTACCAGACCTCGATAAGAGTTCTGGCTATGTCCTGCCGAGATACCTTTCGATATAATGGTACTCTTGGTATTCTTACCCATATGAATCATCTTGGTACCTGTATCGGCCTCCTGATAATTGTTGGTAACAGCCACACTGTAAAACTCAGCTACAGAGTTGTCGCCACGCAGGACACAGGAAGGATACTTCCAGGTAATGGCGGAGCCCGTCTCTACCTGAGTCCAACTCAACTTCGAGTTGACACCACGCAAGTCGCCTCGCTTGGTCACGAGATTCAAGACTCCACCCTTTCCATGTTCATCACCAGGATACCAGTTCTGAACGGTAGAATACTTCACCTCGGCATTGTCCTTAACGATAATCTCGACAATAGCTGCATGGAGCTGGTTCTCATCACGCATAGGTGCTGTACATCCCTCTAAGTAAGAAACGTAGGCATCGTCGTCGGCAATAATCAATGTACGCTCAAACTGACCTGTATTGCGGGCATTAATGCGGAAATAGCTGCTCAACTCCATAGGACAGCGAACACCCTTTGGAATATAGACAAAGGAACCGTCACTGAACACACAGCTGTTCAAGGCTGCATAGAAGTTGTCGCGATATGGCACTACTGTTCCCAAATACTCTTTCACCAAATCGGGATGTTCCTTGATGGCCTCACCAATACTGCAGAAAATAACGCCCTTCTCTCGAAGCTTCTCCTTGAAAGTTGTCTTCACCGACACGGAGTCCATGATGGCGTCTACTGCGGTTCCACTCAGAGCCAAGCGCTCCTCCAGAGGAATGCCAAGCTTGTCGAATGTCTTCTCCAACTCTGGGTCTATCTCCTTGTTCTTAGGCTTCTTAGCCAATGGGTCGGCATAGTAAGATATCTCCTGATAGTTGACAGGTGGCACATGTACATGTCCCCACTTTGGTTCCCTAAGTGTCTTCCAGTAATGGTAGGCTTTCAGACGAAATTCGAGCATCCATTCGGGCTCTCCTTTCTTCTGAGAGATAAGGCGCACAACATCCTCGTTGAGTCCTTTCTCTATGATTTCAGTATGCACGTCGGTGGTAAAGCCATACTCATATTTCTGGTCTATCACGTCCTTGACAACCTGATTTTGTTCTTTCTCTTTCTCTGCCATTGTTATTCAGAATAACCTTTCGTTATTTTAACCATAAATAGGGATAAACCTCTTGAGGCTCATCCCTACCTTATTATATTATATATATGATAGAGCGAAAGGAATGGTGATTTGACCGAAACTACGTTTCTTACTCCTCATTTCCAATTCTTCGCTCCTCATTCACTCTTCACTTTATTAAAGTTTCTGCTCTACCTCGATCTCTGTGAAGGTCTCGATAACGTCACCTTCCTGAATATCGTTGTAGTTGACAAGGCTCAAACCGCACTCCATACCGGTAACCACCTCCTTCACATCATCCTTATAACGCTTCAAGGCTCCGATATCTGCTGTACGAATCACGATTCCGTCGCGGATAACACGGGCTTTATCCTTGGCATGTACCTTACCCTCGGTAACGAGACCACCGGCGATAGTACCCACCTTACTGATCTTGAAGGTCTGCTTCACCTCTACCTGACCAGTAACAATCTCCTTCTTCACCTTGTCGAGCATACCGACCATAGCGCTCTTGATATCGTCGATAGCATCGTAGATGATGGAGTAAGTGTTGATTTCCACGCCCTCACGGTCGGCAGCCTTGCGTGCATCAGCAGAAGGACGAACCTGGAAACCAACGATGACAGCATCTGAAGCAGAAGCCAGCATGACGTCGTTCTCAGAAATCTGACCCACAGCCTTGTTGACTACGTTCACCTGAACCTTCTCGGTAGAAAGTTTGATGAATGAGTCGCTCAAAGCCTCAACAGAACCGTCGGTATCACCCTTCACAATGACATTCAACTCGTGGAACTCACCACGTGCGATACGGTGAGAGATATCACCAAGAGTCAAGCGCTTCTGAGTACGCAAGCCCTGCTCACGCTGCAGCTGCTCACGCTTATTGGCTATCTCGCGAGCCTCCTGTTCAGTCTCGATAACATGGAACTGATCACCGGCTGTAGGAGCACCATTCAAACCAAGGATAATGGCTGGCTCTGCAGGAGCAGCCGACTTAATGTTGGCATTACGCTCATTGAACATCGCCTTCACACGACCCCAAGAAGTACCGGCAAGAACGATGTCGCCTACCTTCAAGGTACCGTTGGCAACCAATACGGTAGAAACATATCCACGACCCTTGTCGAGAGAAGACTCGATGATGGTACCTGTGGCACGACGGTTAGGGTTAGCCTTCAAGTCGAGCATATCAGCCTCAAGGAGTACCTTGTCGAGCAAGTCGTGAACACCGATACCCTTCTTGGCACTGATTTCCTGACACTGGTACTTACCACCCCATTCCTCAACGAGCAGGTTCATGTTAGCCAAGTCCTCACGAATACGGTCTGGGTTGGCACCTGGCTTATCAATCTTGTTGATGGCAAATACCATTGGCACACCTGCAGCCTGAGCATGGGCGATAGCCTCCTTGGTAGTAGGCATCACAGAGTCGTCGGCTGCGATGATGATGATGGCGATATCGGTGGCCTGAGCACCACGGGCACGCATGGCGGTAAACGCCTCGTGACCTGGAGTATCCAGGAAGGTTACCTTGCGACCGCTTTTCAGTGTCACACTGTAAGCACCGATGTGCTGGGTAATACCACCCGCCTCACCGGCAATCACATTGGTATTGCGGATGTAGTCGAGCAAAGAAGTCTTACCATGGTCTACGTGACCCATCACAGTTACGATTGGAGCACGTGGAACCAAATCGTTCTCATCATCCACTTCCTCGCTGACAGCTTCCTGAACCTCTGCGCTGACATATTCGGTCTTGAAGCCGAACTCCTCTGCCACCATATTGATGGTCTCTGCATCCAGACGCTGGTTGATAGATACCATGATTCCAACACCCATCAAGGTAGAGATAACCTGAGTAACGCTGATATCCATCATCGTAGCCAATTCGCTTACGGTCACGAACTCTGTAAGTTTCAGTATCTTACTCTCCTTCTGCTCCTGACGAACCTGGTCCTGAAGTTTCTCCTGCACAGCCTCGCGCTTTTCCTTACGGTACTTAGCACCCTTCTTGTTCTGGCTCTTGCTTGTAAGACGGGCAAGGGTTTCCTTTACCTGGCGTGCTACAGCCTCGTCGTCGACCTCTATCTGACGCTGGTTATTGCCCTTGTTGTTATTGTTCTTATTCTTATTTTTATTCTTTTTCTTGCCGCCACCATTATTGTTATTGTTCTGGTTGCCGCCATTGTTATTGTTGTTCTTGCCGTTATTGCCCTGCGAAGACTCGGCATTGATGTCTACACGCTCCTTATTGATGCGCACACGCTTCTTACGCTCGCTATGCTGCTGGGCAAACTTGTCCTCACGCTCCTTACGGCGCTCCTCCTTGGTCTTCTTCTTAGGACGAGTGCTCTGATTAAGGGTAGAAAGGTCTATCTTTCCGAGCACCTTAGGCTCATTGGCAGCAAACTTCTGCTCGCTCTTCAGTGTGAAGACCGTATTGGTTGCAGCTGGCTGAGCTGCTACAGGCTGACTGGCAGCCTTTTCTTCCTTAGCTTCAGGCTTGCTTTCCTTCACCTCAGGCTTACTTTCCTTAGCTTCTGGCTTGTTGACAGGCTTGACTTCCACCTTTTCAGACTTATTTTCCGCCTTAACTTCTGGCTGCTTGGCAACAGACTCTACATCAGACTTCTGAGTTTTTTCTACTACAGAAGCTGTCTCAACAGGCTTTTCCTCCTTCTTAGGAGCATTGTTTACTGGCGCAGGACTGACGGCAGCAGTCTCTGTTTCCTTCGCCTCTGTCTTTTTAGGAGCAGCAGACTGAACAGCATTTGCCTTGCCGATTTGGTCCAGGTCAATCTTGCCCAGCGGCTTAAACTGCTGCTGGCGGCTTGACTCGAGGATGCTTTCGGCGCGGTTGTCCTTAGGCTCTGGTGCACGCTTCTTCTCTTTGGTCTTCTTAGTGAAGAGCTTTTCTGCCTGATTACGAACTTCCTTATCCTGACTGAAGGCATCATTGAGCGCCTTATATTGTTCGTCGCTCAACTTGAAGTTCAGTTCGGCTTTCACCTCCCCTAATTCGTTTCTTTTTTCCAGGAATTCAACTGCCGTCTGAAGTCCTATGTTCAATTCACGTAGTGCTTTGTTTAATCTGATGCTCATATTTATACTTTCTATCTCCTTCTTTTTTATTTATTAATTTTCGAACTCGGCACGCAATACTTTCAAGACACTGTCAACAGTTTCCTCTTCGAGGTCTGCCTTCTCAATCAGCATGTTGCGTGGAGCCTTCAGCACCTGCTTGGCGGTATCAAGACCAATACCCTTGATGGCATCAATCACCCACTGGTCAATTTCGTCAGAGAACTCGTCCAGATAGATATCCTCATCAGCATCTGCCTCATTGATTTCACGGAACACATCGATGGTGTACTCGGTGAGCATGGAAGCCAACTTGATGTTCATACCACCACGACCAATAGCCAAACTTACCTCCTCTGGCTGCAAATACACCTCTGCCTTGTGATTTTCCTCGTCGATATTGACAGAGGTAATCTGGGCAGGAGCCAACGCACGCTGGATGAAGAGCTTGATGTTGCTTGAGTAATTGATAACGTCGAGGTTCTCGTTGCAAAGCTCGCGCACGATACCATGTACACGGCTTCCCTTTACACCGACACAGGCTCCTACTGGGTCTATGCGCTCATCAAAAGACTCTACTGCTATCTTGGCACGCTCGCCAGGCATACGTGCTATGCGACGGATGGCAATAAGACCATCATTAATCTCAGGCACTTCGGCCTCGAGGAGTCGCTGCAAGAAGATGGGAGCTGTACGGCTGAGGATAATCTTTGGATTGTTGTTCTCGTTGTCCACTCTCAGGATGACGGCACGCACGGTCTCACCTTTACGATATACGTCAGCAGGAATCTGCTCTGACTTAGGCAGGATCAACTCATTGTTCTCATCGTCTACGATGAGAACTTCGCGCTTCCATACCTGATATACCTCACCAGAGATAACCTGACCCACACGGTCCTTGTACTTGTTGTACAATGAGTCATGCTCCAGCTCGAGAATCTTGGACGCCAATGTCTGACGAAGGTTCAGGATGGCACGACGGCCAAACTTATTGAAATCAACCTTCTCGCTCACATCCTCGCCAACCTCGTAGTCAGCCTGGATCTTGCGTGCCTCAGCCAATGGGATCTCTTTGTTCTCATCCTCCACCTCGCCATCTGCTACAACCACACGGTTGCGGTAGATTTCGAAGTCACCCTTGTCTGGGTTTACGATGACGTCGAAGTTTTCATCACTACCGAAAATCTTGGCAAGCACATTGCGGAAGCTTTCCTCCAACACGCTCACCAATGTAGTACGGTCGATATTCTTGGTTTCTTTAAACTCGCGGAATGTATCAATCATACTCGCAGTTTCTTCTTGCATTTTCTTTACTGCCATAGCTTATTTGAAACTTATTACGTATTTTGTATATTTTACCTTATCCATCTGATAGGTATGCAGCACGTCCTGCTTCACAGGGCGCTTCTTGCCTTCTACCTTTACTTTCTCCTCAACACTCACACTGAAGTCGTTGCCATCTACAGAATGCAGAATGCCCTTCACCTTCTTGCCATCAGCATCGAGCACCTCCACCTCCTTACCGATGAAGTTGACGTACTGCTGTGGTACCTTGAAAGGCTGCCCAAGTCCTGCAGAACCAACTTCCAGCTCATAGTCCTCCTCATCACGATTCAAGTGGTCCTCTATAAATCTGCTCAGGGCCACACAGTCCTCTATCCACACACCATCGGCATGATCTATTTCAACGACAATCTTGTCGTCAGGACTGATTTCAATGCTTACCAAGAAATATTCCTTGTCTTGGAGCCATTCGTCAACTAATTTTTTTACGACGTTTTTATCTATCATATATTTCTTATTAAAATAAAATGAGGAACTCTTTGTGAGCCCCTCATTCCACTGAACGTTGCAAAATTACGATTTTTTTTGGTTCTGACCAAAGTTTTTTTAATATTTTATTCTACAACATGCACATTTTTAATCATTTGTGTACCTTTTCGCCCTCTTTTTCGCTGGGCCTCAGGAGTTTTTTATATTCTTCGGGTGTATTGAGCAATCTGACAGCTTCCTTCACCTGCTTGTCATAACGTAAGGAATTTCTGATAGCTCCACCCTGATAATAGTAGGCTGCCACAATATCATTTTCGAGCAAGCGCTTGATGTACTGCTTGTTATAGTCGAGATCCTTGGCCACATTGTGACTCAGTTTCTTGGCAAGGGCATCGAATTCGGGCTTCGCATCATCATAATAACCTTCAAAACGGGCCAGTTTCATCAGGTCTTTCAGATACTTCTCCGTCTCTCTGTCATACTTGAAGTCGGCTTTCAGTACACGAGCCTTAAACTCCTCGTAATCAGCATCGGTAAGAGCAAAATCCTTGGCCGGAGCTATCGTAGGATGCTTGGCTATATAATCCACCTCGTAGTTGAGCATCAGCTCGTTACTGTCGCGTGCTCCTGCCAGATAGTAAGCGATATTGGGCAGCGAGTCGGGCTTCACCTCTACATCTGGCTTCACGCCGCCACCATCACGTACCTCACGTCCTCCTGCTGTATAGAACACCTTGGTAAGCGAATCGGGCACATGCTCCACATATCCACCCTTGGCATGCTTGTAGTTGAGAGCCTGCACGCATCGCCCGCTGGGAATGTAATACTTGCTCGTGGTAAGTTTCATCTGTCCATTGTAAGGCAAGTCCATCGTAGCCTGAACAAGTCCCTTTCCATACGTGCGCGTACCTAATATAATAGCACGATCATAATCCTGCAGGCTTCCACTCAATATCTCGGCTGCACTGGCAGTATTTCCGCTCACAAGCACCACGATAGGCATCAGCGTATCAATAGGCTCCACCGTGGTTTTGTATTCATTGTTGGCACGCTGCAGCTTACCCTTCATCGTTAGCACGACCTTATCCTTGGGCAAGAACATATTCACAATGCTCACCGCCTCGCTTACAGAGCCTCCGCCATTGTTACGCAAGTCGAAGACAAGTTTCTTGGCTCCCTGCTTCTTCAAGTCGATAAAAGCACGGCGCACATCCTTGGCACACTGGTCGGTAAAGGAGTTGAAATTAATATAACCTATTCCACCATCCAACAACCCATAATAAGGAATAAATGGCATCTGTATGGTGCGTCGGGTGAGCTTCACCTTCATCACCTTGCCCGTACTTGGGCGCTTCACCTTAAGAATAAACGACGTGCCGGGCTCTCCGCGAAGGCGGTCGCTCACATAGCTCACCTCCTTGCCCTTCATCGTAGAGTCGTTAATACTCAGGATGATGTCACCCTTCTTAAGTCCTGCCTCCTGGGCTGGCATTCCCTCGTAAGGCTCGTTGATAACAGTATAACCCAACTGATAGTTGTATCTCACTACCGAACCTATACCAGCATACTTGCCCGTAAGCATATTCTTGAGTTCCTTCACTTCCGACTCTGGATAATACTCTGTGTATGGATCAAGGCTCCGCAACATGGCATTGATGCCGTTGCCTATCACCTCATCAGCATCGAGTGTATCCACATACATCATATCCAAATTCTTATAGATAGACGTAAAGACATCCATATTCTTAGCTACCACAAAGTCGTGATTTTTCTCCTTTTGTGCCCATGCAGGCATGGCGAGCACCATGGCGAGCACCATTACATATAATTTATTTATCATCTCGTTTATTTATTTCTAAAAACTACACTATGCGTTGAAATACGCCTTTCGCCTACAAAAATACTCATTTATATCCTAAAAAGAAGCCTAAATCACAAAAAAATGATGTTTTTTTACTGAAAATTCATTTTTTTCTGAAAAAAATTTGGTGGAATAAAAAAAAGTCACTACCTTTGCAACCGCAAATGAGAAATCATTTACCTCTAATGCTTCAATAGCTCAGTTGGTTAGAGCACCTGACTGTTAATCAGGGGGTCGTTGGTTCAAGCCCATCTTGAAGCGCAAAAGATAAAGCCTTGCAAGTCAACTACTTGCAAGGCTCTTTTGTTTTTATACATTTCAAAGTTGCACCCTATTTGCACCCATAATTCATAGACCTCCATTTCACTTGCCCCATTGCAGAATCTTCAACATGCAATTCTGCAAAATCAGAGGATTTGCACCCAATATTTATAGTCTATTCTCTCTTTTGCACCCATTGCAGAATCCCTGAGCATATAACTCTACAAAATCGTAGAGTATTATAAGGATTGTCAAGTATCAAAGTTGACAAGTTGAAAATCACTAAGGACTTTCAACCGTCAACAAGAAACTTCATTTTCAAATTGTCTTATCTCGAAAAAGATAAATTCTGAGGATCCTGAATAATCTTTGCCACCTTCTCATTGAATAAAGCCATAATATCTTCATATGAAACTTTAATAAACTTATAGTTCTTATGATTGCGAATTTTATCATCAATAGTCTTTACAGGCTTCAAACGAGAATTCATATATTCATCAATTGTGCGATTATAAAAAGGATGCTGTGGGTCTGTTATTATATACTTTCCATGAACATCACCATACCCTCCTGGCATTGCAAAAGATTGTGTTTGGATTTTGCTAACAAATAAACGTAAGCTAGAGAATATATCGTCAATACCATCTTCATCAGAATCCAATGAATAGTACAAAGCATCCAACATAGGTACAAATGCGCCAAAAGCAGTACAAACATCTTGACCCGAAAAATAATTAATATAAGAAAAACACATATTAAGCCCTTCCTCTATACGACCCTTTTGCTTATCTAATGCACCCATTTGATTTCTAATCATTTGTTGAAGTTTTGCATTATCATGAGCCAACTTAATATTTTCTTCTTTTTGCTTTTGAAGTTCACCTCTAAATTCAACAACACTAAATATCTGATATCCCATAACCAAAGTAACAATGATACCGACAGCAGAAAGTACTATTCCTAAAAACGTCTCATTACCAACTTCACAGGGAAACACTCTAAATAAAGAAAAACCTAATGATATGACACACAACAGTGTCAATAATAACATCCAATATTTACATTTACTATCCATACGCATTTATTCTTTAGAATCTCTTTTGATAAAAGTAAATCTTGTCTTCAAACATGGACGAAGGGAAAGATCGTAGGTTCCCATCTGGAAGTAGTTACGACTATCCTTGCTTGGATTCAAGTTCTGATAGAAATGAAGACCACGACCAAGGGTGATGTCCCAATCATTACTAGTGCGGATGTAACGGTCATGAGAGTTTTCATCAAATTCATATTCAAATGTCATTATGTTGCCATCCATATCAGCCAGGGTTTCCTTGATACCACTCAAACTATCTTTTATATAAGATGACTCTTCTACCGTATCGCCGAGTTTTGTAATCAACTTAAAAACTTTACAGTCACCTATCTTTACCAATAATTCGATGAATCGAACCAAATTGGTTACCTGATAGCCATGTGACAAGTAAGGTTCTTCGAGCATAACCACCTTTGCCCCCTTCAGATAGTCAGCAAACAAGTCATCATAACCATAACCTATATCGCCATATTGCACATCAATTGTCTTCTCTTTAGGAGAATCATCTTCAACAATTAGAGGTTTCATCATAGGACGATCCTCCATAACCTTTGAAGGTGCATTCTCAAAAGGCATTTCATCATAAGCTTCGGTCAAAACTGCCACTTCAGGATCTTTACGAGGATTCTGGGTTGCCTTGCTATACTTACTTTCCGGACAATATACTATAATTTTCTTTCCATCCCTATTTATATATGACATATTGATACGAGCGTATTCCTCATCAGGCTTACGCTTATTCAATTGTTCCTTCACACGACGACGGCCTTCTATCGCATATTCCACTATTTCATCGAACTCCTCATCAGTTGGTTGACCTGTCGGGAACAACAACTTGATAAAGCCAGATATCGTTTTTTGTAAGGCACGGTTATCACGGCCTTCAATATTATCACCCTTCTTCAAACGGGCATTGACTACCCCCACGTAGTCACTATCATGCACAAATAAGTAATGAAGTGCCTCTGACATATAATCCGTGATCAATCCAAAACCGTTATTATAAGCACTGTCATCAATCTTCGGTATCTCCCACCCTGGAATATAGTTGTAGATACGATCGATTACAGCAAGATCAAAAGCTTCAGGCAAAGTAACCAGCAAATCTTTATCATAATTATTAACTATCTGCTGGATATTCAAGTCAAAGTTACCAACAAAAGAGAAACTGGCATAACCTGTCACTTCCCTACCACGCGAGAAACGACCATTAGCCATATAATCTTTCATGATTTGCACGGTATCGGCATCCTTGATTTTCATCTTGGCAACCTCATCAAAGGCGACATTATCCCAATAACCAACAGCACCCACTTGCTTGCGTTGATTATTATATAGTAATGTGGCAGTTGAAGCCTGTCCACCAGACAACAAAGTAGAATAAGGAGAGAACTCCGAATAAAAATAGCTCTTACCGGTACTTCTGCCTCCCAACTCAATGCTATTATAATTACTTTGAACCAATGGCAGGAAGCGGGAGAGAATATGAAATTTCAATCTTCTACCATTCTTATCGCTATTCAGCTGACGTGATCTTTCAGAAAGCCAATCAGGATTAATGCCAATACTACGAATCAGAACATCCATCCACTCATCAGTAGTAAATTGCTCACGACCACGAAAGAACTTTTCTGCATCAAAATGGGCAATTTGGATAGGGCGCAAATCTTCGATGAAGAAGGCATAGTCATCCTCCTCCACTTCATTATATGCCAAAGTTATCTCAGCCCAGATGCCACTCTCGAGCAATTTTTCGTTTTCCTGATAGAAACAAGGATTGATGGCAATACGCTTGGAGGCAAAGTTCTCCATCTCAGCCCAGTAACGCTTTTCCCGCTCCACATATTTCACATGAATCTTATCAATGAATTTATGGCGTTTTTTCTGCTCCACGATTGCCTGTGCCTTGTTAGATTCATCCGGTCGAACATAGCATTTTTCTATAGTTTGCAGCACAGCTTTCTTTCCTTCCTCTATTTCTTCGGGATCCTCACTGGCACAATAACGTGACAGCAGGAACTCCAAGACAAAGGAAGGAACGTTCACAGCACGCTTAATATCATGCAGCAGGTCCTTGCGAACCACCTTTCCTGGGAAAGCATGGTTAAGTTTCATATCTAAAGCATCCATTTACAAATCATTTTCAAAGTTCAACTTCAATGTAGAGAGCGTAGCATGGGTATCAGCGTCCAACGCAGACACAACAATACTGTCACCCCCATATTCTTCATCTATAACTATCGGCTGACGGTATTGAGTAACACCAGAAGGTATTTGTGCTGTCTGCGTAACATCATCATAGAATTTACCACTCGGTGCGCCTATTGCATGGCCTTCGCCATCAGCCACTATTAATCTTATATTTACTCCATCTGCAAACAAATCATCCTGATGGATATTAATATCAATCAACGGACGGCAAGTATAAACTGTACCAGACGTATTCCCCTTATACTTTAATTCCACGCTGTATTTCTGCTTCTTCTGCTTATTCTGCAACTGCACAGTTATCACAGGTACCACATTCTCCTGGAGCGACAAGCCTTCATGGTAAAACACTTCACCTTTTCTAAACACAGTAAAGTTCTTGGCATAACATAGTTTCATAACCTCAGCATCCAGTCCCAGTTCTTCAGGAGTAAAGGATAAGGTATCCTCGCTGTCATTCAGATTACCTACCAACAAGCGACTTTCTTCCAGCGAGACATCGCTACCCATAGGTTTATCTATCAAATTACCCACATGGAAACTTGACTGCACCATAAAACCATGGTCAGCAACAAAGACAGCCATATCAAAGCCTTTTTGCTTGCAGGCATTCAAGGTACGCGCCAGACGCACCAACACCTTATCCATCACGGCAAGCCCACTCAACTTGATTTCTTCTCCAGCAGTATCCATATCCTGACTTCTTATAACCAACAATTGTACATTGTCTTCTATGGCAGACATATCGAAATTTTCCAAGCGCACATCTTGCGTTACTACATGGGTTTTCTGCTGCAAATAATATAGTCGGTCATCAGGCGTTATAATCACTCTGCCATCTACAGAAGGTTGCAGTTTTCCGTTTTGTTCCACAACTTTCACATGTCCCAAATGAGCAGCCATACCAAATCGAGTAACAGAAGGCAGGAAAGACAACTTAGCCCCTATCTTTACTTGCTCTGGTTCATTGCGCATCATACTATCAGCAAAACATTTACCCATCTCATAGCGGAAAGCATCCACAAAAAACAAAGCCACCCGCTTACCTTCTTTTAGGGCAGGATATACGATATCTATACACCCCTGGTTTCTTAGTTGCTCATGATTCTTGATTTCCCCGGCACGCATCTGATATTCCTTGACACTACGCTCTGTAAAGTCTGCATACAAGCCTTCTACATATTGTGTCATTGTCTTTACTGCAGCAGGAAGAGAGACTACTTCCTGGCTATCAGTCAAATATCTGCGGAAAGCTTTATCAGCTTCCTGACCACTGCCAACATACCATTCCACCAAATCCTGGATATCTCCATCGCTCTTTACTCCCCGATTCACACAATCAGCGATTTGCAAGGCATAACTAGCCAATTTCCAAAACGTTGACACCTCAGAATCTTCCTGATACCAAACGTCTTCGATATTCTTTTTGAGCAACTTATGAGCCTCTCCTAACTTACCCTCTTTGAGATAAGCTACGAAACGTTCGTATTCCACCTTATTTTCAAAAGCAAAAGTCACGCGGTCACCCAAATGTTTGGACTTCGCAAACAAATCAGCAAGTTGAAAAGCATCAGCCGTTTTACGTGCCATTCTTACATAAATCTCACGCAAGTCGCTTCTACGACGCAAATGGTCACACACCGAATAGATCTTATCCTTGATTTCAACCGGTGCCATAGCAACCGTCTTCAAACTATCAGGCAAAGCCGAAGGTAAATCGAAAACGAACTCACTAAACAGCAAATACATCCATAGTTTCTGCTGAATATCCTGAAGAGAGATTCCGTTACTATCAAGACCCGGATATTGAATCTCCGCAAAACGAACCCATTCAGGTAACCATGCCATATCCGAAGAAAACGTTTGAGCCAACAAGCCCACCGTCATCTCAACAAAGCTCTTGCCACCAGTCAATTGTTCCAAAGCAGGATAAGCCGCTCCATCAAGCAAGGCATTAATCATATTGAAAGATGTAGTTCCACTCGCAAACAGGCGTTCAATCTCATCTTTCTTGGTTGGCAAAAACGACTGACAGATGTACTTATAGTCATCTTGTGGACCTACAGGAAACATTGCCGCTGCATTTTTGAAAGCACTATAAGGCTCCTCTACCCACTGACGGTCGGTAGTTGGTTGAGGCATCTGGCGATAGATAATCATACGCAATTCATTATTCTCTGCCAGTTCATCACACCAAAAACGAGACGCAGCCAGCCGGGCATGCAGTAAGCCCTTGGTTGTGTCTATCACCTTCACTCCTTTTTCCTCAGCTAGAGGCAAAACACTATGATAAAGCGTATTACGGTCGTAGATGATGAGCACAGGCTTCTCTGCACTCATCTTCCCCAACCAGTGGTCTATGATATATCCTTGTATGTCCATCTTCTTGTTATTTTCTTGTAAATCTTCTTGTATTCTTGTAAACCAAAAAGCTTTTATCTAACTGAATTTCAAGAACTTATCTTTATTTTCTTGTAAATACAACAAATTTTCTTGTAAACTTTCACCTTATTATATTAATTGCATAAGAACCATTTCCTACCAATAACATGTATCTTTCCTGCTCTTCTTAAAGAAGCAAGAAGATTTGTCACCTTATTATATTTTTGTGTCTCATCAAGCACATCTGGCAATTTGTCCAATAAGAGTTCATCCAAATCAGTTCTTGAAGCAGAGCCAAATTTCAAGAGGTAATCTTCTATGAGCTTTTTATAATAAGCATCGTTAAAACTCTTGTTTTTTATATAAGAAGCTTTCAACCCTATATGTTTTGAATTTTCGACAATTTTGAAAGATAGATATAAACTACTTCTCTTGCCCTCAACAAATTTCTTTTGTCTCAACAGAGCTACTGCATCATCAGTCAAGCTACTATATTCTCTTTTTTGCACCTTATCAAGCATGATAATCTCTGGCAATGACAAATCAGGATTATTAACAAGAATTTTTGCAAAATTCTCATCCAACACCTTGCCCTGAATCTCACACCGAACCTTCTGACCAGACAAATCATATATTGGCATAGGGAAGAATCTTTTCTTTTGTTGTACAAATAGTTTTCTGATACCCCCACCTTCAGTTTCAGCCATTCCTATGTTACACATAGCTTCCATCAAGAAAGGATTACGATACCTTGAATCGGGACAATCTTTTTCCACAACATCTTCTACGGAATTAGGTATAAATTGCCCATAATTTTGGATAACTAACTTTTCATCTTCGTATTCCAACAGCTCTATTCTTGCACCCATTCCATAATCTTGGTGCCCAATGGCATTGCAAATGGGCTCACGCAATGTAAATACATCATAGCGCATCATATTCTCCGGGAAAATATTACCACTAACTGTATATACATAGTTATTGTTCCTAATATATCCTGTTGTTATCTCTTCCACTGATTTAATCATAGGAACATGGAAATTATGAAAATCCTTGTTTTTATCCTCTTTTGCAAGCAGTTTCCAACGAATGACACATACGGATGGCGACAAGAAATGTTCAGATTCCTCTCTACCCAAAAGTATGATAGCTGCATTGGTTATCTTTCCGGCTCTTGTAATCTTTGCCTTGTTCAAGAAGGTTGCATCATCCCAGCTCTCGATTTCCTTAGCTCTTATCTCATGCCTTTCCGTATATTTTTCTCTTGCCATACGAATCGCATCAGGGTCGAGGTCATCGATGGTGGCATCTTCTATAATATTAGCAGTCCAATCGCCAAAGACAGCACTTGGTTCTGAAAGAATTCTTTGCATACGCTCTTGCGTCATCTCTACCAGAGAATCGGCAATACGTTGCCATGCCTTCCTATGTGCATAGACAGGGCGGCGTGGCTGATGCTTGGGGATATGAATAATCCAAACTGCTTTTTGGGTATCCTCGGTTATGAATTCCTCAACACAAAGGCCTTCAGAAGAAAGGTTCACACATTGCTCTACCAACTTGAACGTCGCAGTCAATGGGGTTGCAGCAAAACCATTGAAAGTCAATGCTGACAAATCCGTGCCAACGATATCCAAGGTCTGGTCTTTGACACCAATCACAAGTTCACCTCCCTCCATGTTGGCAATAGCCGACACGTAGGAAAGTACATCATTGCCTTCCTTGCCATTGAAGGAGTTCTTCAGATTTTTCATTTCCTTCCATTCGCATCTTGCGTTTTCTTCAGGATAGCGTTGGCGGATATATTGTTGTAACTCTTGCTCTGTCATACCTTTTTCTTATATTTTGATGTCATTAAAATGATAACGAAAGCTGTGGGTTTATGTTGTCTCCCTTTTTCTTTCTTGCCTTCTTTTCCTTCGGCTTATTCTCACAGATGTGTTCCAAACCGTGGGTCAGCGCCATGCACCAGTCTTTCTTCGCCTTTTGGGTTACTCGGGCTGGATACATGCTCATGGCAAGGTGGCTCCAGTCGTAGTCGCCTTTTTCCAGCAGTTCCATATTTTTCTCGCATTCCACTCGCCATGGGCGGCTGGCTGCAAGATGGAGCAATGGGGCGGCTGTCACCGGCACTCCGTCATCATGGTTAGGCACATAGCCTACGGCAAGGATGCGGTTCAGTTCGTCCATCATGCCTTCCACCTGCTCCTGCTCGGCACGAATCTGCGACTCCTGTGTCTTGTCGTGGGCTGCAAGGGCGGCATTCAGACGAGTGCGCAACTGTTCCTGCTGTTCACGCAGACGGATGATAAGCTGCGGCAAGGTGTTCTTGCTGAGCTTTGGATAATACACCCAGTAGTCCACGGTGCCGTCTTCCGAGGCAAGAAGCCAGTAGATAGGTGCCTTACGGCGGCTCTTGGTATAGCGTTTGAAGTGATAGTCAAAGAACCCGGTAGGCGATGCGAGGTAGGCTTGCAGACTCTTGCAGCCTATCAGCTGGCAGAGTTCATACTCCATATCGTCGGCACGGGCTGCCCAGAGCCAGTGCATCACCTCTCTCACGTGGCCTGCCAGACAGAGAGAGGAGTCGCTGTTGTTGGTCAAGATGCCATCCGTAGGTACGTCGAGTCGAGCAGGGCAAGCTGCCTCGCCCTGACTGACCACTGGCATAAATGGCAAAGCATCAAACACATCGCCAAACTCAGGAATAGCCTGTTCGCCCTTGGCGTATGCCGTATTCCATCTGCCGAAAGCCATACCCACCAATTCCATCACGATTTCCTGTGCCATCACTTTTTTGTCTATCACGTTCTGGCAGCAGGCTCCGTCTATAGAGAGCAGTTCTTCATAAGGACGACGTGACTTATAGTTGTTTAAGGTCTGTCGGAATTCGCTATTTCTGTCTATATCAGCCAAGTCCATCCACAGGTCATCATTCTCTTTCACGAGTTCTTCATATCGGGCGTAATCAGCAGTCAGCTGTTCCTGCATCTTGTTCAAGGCTGCATCAATAGTGGTATCGATATGCATCTGGGCTATCAAGCCATGATACTCCAGGTTGGTTTCGTCCAAACTGAACCACTTGCGCTTGATGTCAATGATGGCATTGACGATACGCTCAATATCGGATTGACGGATGGCGTAGTCGGGCATAGGTATTTGATTTACATATGTTGTCATTTTGTGCCCACCTGAATATAGATTTAATATGTATTGCGATAGAATTGAATTTATAAATGCAAGACATATAAAGCCATGTAATTTATTGTTAGCAGGTATTCCTATGTAACCTTGTGTCGTAAACATATTTGGCTTCAATATTTGAGCATCCAAAACTTCACCTCTTTCTCCATAGTAAACCCCAATAGTTTTTTGAGCCTCGGGATTCCTTATAAGATTCATAGCTCTTACACGAATACCATTATCTTTCCACTCTGCCATATCCCTATAAGTTGCATAAAAGTGAGAAAACTTTCCGTTTCCTGCAACAGGCTCAAATATTTTAGATTTCTCCACTTCATAAAATAATCGAACAAACAATTGAACATGAAACTTATTTCCTCCCTTAGCTTCAAATCCGTATTGAACAATTGAGCGATGCTTAAAATATTCAATAATAGCCCTATCAAAATAATAGCCTATAACTGAATTAGGCAAAGCCATAAAGTCCAAAGATTTAGCACTATATATGTGTGGTGAAACATCTCGGCTCTTCACATTTAATATATCAAACAACTTTTCACCTTTAATAGCAGGATCCTCATCATAAACATTAATAAATATTCCTTGCTTATTAGTTTGCTCACTATCAACTATTAAAACAGCTGTTTCGACATTAGCATCGAGCACACCCCATCCAGTATCTGCACAATACTTTATAGTACCACATAAATTATGCTTTCTAAAATCTACATATATCGATTTAATAAGAACTGTACGATCAAAAATTGCTCCAACTAATCCTTCATCATCCAGCATTTCCTGCATACGATCGAAAAATGCACACACCAAGTTCTTGCTCCAAGCAGGATAGTTGTCATTCATATACTGACTGGTATGCTCACTACCCTCACCGAAAGGCGGGTTCATGACGATGCAATCGAATCGTTTCTGACACAATTCGATAAATGCAAAGCCACGGGTAGCATCTTCCGAAAAGAGCGCATTTTCGTAACCTTCTTCCTCACTCAATCGGGAAGAAAGCTCTTGCAACGCAGTTTGCAGACGCTCTGCGATTTCCTCAAAAAACTCATCCTTATGGTGGCGCAGCTCTGTACGAGCCTCATTGGCAGCCATAACCTCAGCACGACGCTCCTCAGAATCGTAAAAGCTGACATTACGATTTTGGTTCACCTTGCTCCAGTTCTTGCGCAGGTATTCAATATCATCACTGATTTCCTTTTCCATCTTAAAGAGCAGACCAGCCTCGCCCACATATTTCATCTTGTTCCAAATGGTGGTAAGCAGACGCTGCATCGGCTTGTCAAACTCATCCATCAAACCTTTGAGCAGACGCTTATTGCCAGGCATCGCCTCCGCCAACACCAAATTACTTCGGGTTATCAAAGGACGCTCAGCTGCATCAAGATTCATCTGGCTATAACTCTTCTGCGCACGGAGCCAAAGGCTGAGGGCGGCAATCTGCAAGGCACGAGGGTCAATCTCGCAACCATAGATATTATTCTCCAATATCAGCTTAGGCACCTCACGACGGAAACTCTCACGGGTATGTACCTCACGATATTTCTGAAGCAACGAAGGCTGATGATCCCAGGCATCCATATAGATATACTCATATACCTCGTAGAGATAAAGGCCAAAGTGCATGGAACCACAGGTAGGATCAAGCGAAAGAATCTCGGTAGGCTCCTTCAGCTTGCGCTCTTCCAATGGCTCACCAGGGCGACGAATCATATATCGGCATTGCTCCTCACCGATGCGGCTCTCACCACGGGTCATCTCATACCAGATACGACCCAAGGAATTGTCGGTAAGGAAACGCACCACATATTCAGGCGTAAAGAACTGGTTGCGCACCGCCATCTCTCGGCTATTGCGAGGCTTGCTGCTCGCTTCGCGCATCTTTCTGCGCTCCTCCAAGGAATTGTAATCCTGGAACATCCATCCCAAGGTTTCGTCCTCTTTCCAGAAATTCACGGTCACAGCATTCTGCTCGTCAAACCAGGCAGAAAGCTGACTGTCGTTGATGAGTTCCAGGAGTTTCATCAATGTACTCTCATCAGGGAAAAGAAGACCGAACGGTGAAAAACGGTCGAAAACTGCCGGCAGTTCGATGCTCAGTTCATCGAACACGCTCAACAGATAACAGCGGTAACGCTCATAACGGCTTGCACCCACACTTTGGGCAATACTATCATAAGCCATGAATCCTGCCGACTCATAGCCCCCACGAATACTCTCCATAATCAAGTCACGCTCCTCGCACATGCGAAGAGCGCAAAAACGGTTGAGCTGGGTAAAAGCCTGTTCAGCCACCAGCTGACCTACAGCCTGTCGCTCCTTGTCGGAATCAGAATCCATATCAGGCAGAGCAGCCATCAGATGCTGCAAGCGGTCGCGCAGCATACGGGCAGTATGCACAATGTCAGTATCCTGACTTGGCAACTGCTCCACACCAATGGTATGTCCATCCGCCCAGATGCCATACCACTGCTGCAACATTTCCGTTACGTTCTGCATCAGCAGGTTCTTGGCTGCCAAAACAAAACGTTCTATTATCTTCTTTCCGTTTTGAGAAATCATATCGTTTTATTCTTTCAGAATAGCTAAAAATTAGAAAATAAACTCTACTGGCGAATTATCGCCCACCTTGTCCAACAACTGTGTGAGCTGGTCGATAACAGCCTGCAAATCAGCACGCGACGTAATTCTTGCCTTCATACGGAGACGTGTAGGCGTATCGGAAGGAGAATTCACCGTAGTAGTTGTTTCCTCAGAAACGGCAGGCGCATTGGATTCCGCCATAGCTTTCACCCGGTTTTCGATGCTGTTCACCATACCCTGAGGCAAATAGAACGCCGAATAGGTGTTTACCATATCACGCAAATTATCAATGCTGTCGCCCCGTCGCTCTATGCTCAATTCACCCAGCAGAGTATCTATCTGCTCACGCTGGTTATCCTTGAGACTTTCCATCTCTTTCAGTGCCAAGATCTGTTCACGGCTCTCTTTGAGCTGTTTGTTGCTCTGCGTCTGGAACTCGATACAAGCCTGATGGAGATAGGCATCCAACTGACTGCTCAAATCAGTAATGTCCGATACGATGCCAGGCACATCAGGATTAGCCAAATAGCCATTATACATCTGGCGCACATCATTCACCTGTTTGCGGAATTCGGCAAGCTGTTCCAGCGGAGTCAGTTTCTCAGCCTCATCCATCAGCATCTCCATGTGAAGGAAACGCTCTACGAATGCCGACTGTTCATTGCTCTTCACAATTTCCATCGCATAACGGAACGCCTTCTCACATTCCTTGTCCTTGCCCAACAAGTAAGCAGCCTCTCCGCCCTCACTCTCCAAGATACGATTGCCATAGACTATTGCCTTGTTCAGCTGATGCAATCCTGCCAAATGCAGATGTTCGAAGTTAGGCACCAACTTATTCCACTTAGGCATCAGATACTTGATACGCTTGTTGGCAGCCTGCGCTATCTGATCCTTGACGGGAGCTGTGCGTGGAGCCCCCAATACGCCCATCAGTATCTTTGCCGCATTCAGCAGTTCAGGAACCGTTAAAGTTCCATCTGTATTGAGAGAAATACTTATCTTTCCAAAAGCATTGTTATTGCCCATGGCAGCCACTGCCGACTCACCAAACACGGTGATGTCCTTGCCCGACACACGAAGCTGTATGCTTCCAGCCTTCAGCATCAAGGCAACCAGATAGCGGATGGTATCCTTTGCCCAGCCATACGGAATGCTTTCGAAATGGGTCATCAGTTCCTGTCCCGTAGCCTCAGAACGAGACGCCACGAAATCCTTTATCTCCATCAAAGCCGGATGAGCGGCATCTATCGTTCCGTCGTTCTTCTTGATGATCTTGAACGGATTGAGCGAATCGGGAATGGTGGTAACATCACCATACGAAGCAAGCTTGTTCACGCAATCGCTCTTCATATTGGCAGAAGCCAACGGATATTTCTCAAACACCTTTTCGGCAATGCCCTTCAAGGCAACCGTCTTATAGGTATCGGCATTCACCTGCTGTGGAGAGCCGCGGAAGATGATTTCGCTGTTGGCCTGCGCCTCTCGGAGCGCACGGAGCAACAGCTGTTTCTTCTCCTCTGCCATGTCGCCCTGCGCACGGAGATAAGCCTGTATCTCCTTGTTGGTCTCGTTCTGATGGCGGTTGCGGATGTTCTGGCATTTCACAATCTCCTGCAGCAGAGCCTCCTTGTCTTTATTAAGCGTACAGAGCCAATAGAGGGTGCGCATATTTTCCTGTCGGGTACTCTCTGTAAGCAACTGCTGGCGAGTCTCCTCAAAATGCGCACCATTGACAAAACGAACATTCATCTTCAAACTTGTTGTGTTATAGATGGTGTAAGGACGGTTGCGTTCTGTCAGTTCCACACCTGCGGTGATTGTCTTGCTCGCATACACATTCACGGCAGGAGCAGGAGTCAGCAAGTCTTTCAGCATATCCTGCATCACCTCGGCTTTCTCTACTTCACGAGGCACAATCTTACCACGTTCCTCACGGATACCCAAGATGGCATTGGTCATAAACTGGTATTTGCCTTCCACCTCCTGCAAGGTAAGCTCGTTGGAACCTGAAATCTCGTCAATAATCTCACGCACACGGTTGCGGTCGAGTGTTTCGCTCACCTTGTTGTTCAATAACGCACAGATGTTGTCGAAAGACAGATTGAAGTCGTCAAGCAACTGCATCACGGCGATGGTCTTACAGATGCGCACAGCCAGTTCATTGCCTGTGTACATACGTACTGCCTTATCTGCAGCCAGGACGATTTCCTTGGCTGAGTTCTTCTGCATATCAGATGACAACACATCATAGAAGTATTCCGGCCCCGCCAGCTGTCCGATGGTAGCATCAGCCAAGTGATTGTCCACCAAGATGTCTCGTATCAATCGGATAACCGAACGGAGACCTACACCACCCGTGCGGCTTGCCAGCTTCTGCAAGAGCGAAAGCAGGATATCGATATGCACCGGGAGGAACGGATAGAGATCGGCAAACGACTGCTCTGTAAGCACCTGATTATAGATGCTACGCTGCTGCACAGCCAAATGGGTATTATTCTTCAAGATGCCTTCGTTTTGATTGAAGAGCTTAACCAGGAATTCCTTGCCCTCCTGCGACTTGCCCAGCAGACGCTTGGTGATAATTTCCTTGATGTCGTTAGCCTCAATATCCACCTTGATAGGGAAACGGTCGTTCAAACGGAATAACTCATTGGAATTGAGTTGCGCCTGACGATTGTCCTCCGTAAGAGTCTGCTGTGCAGTAGCAATCACCCACACATTTCCACGGAACTCATCCTTGAAAATCTGCATCATGCCCTGCACATTCAGGATCAGCTCTACATTGGAAGCCACATACTGTCCTACCTCATCCAAGACAAAGATTACCTTATCCTTTCCCGTTTTTTCCTTGATCAGCTGATAAAGACGCTTGAAACGTTCCTTCTCGTTCAAGGCGCTGTTCATCTTGATGTTCTTGAAGCTGGCACTATCAGGGAAATAGGCAGGCAAGAGTCTTGGCGCAAGACTTGCCGCAATCATATTCGCAGCCAAGTCGTTGCACTGTTCCACTTCCCAGTCCTTGTGCTTCTCTTCCTTCACGATGCGGCAGAATTCCTCATATTTCCCCTCGCTGTGAAGCATATCGACGAAGCACATCACCTTCTGGTCGGTACACTTGGTGATGTTCAACTGTTTCAAAGTCTCATAATATACTATATCACTGACCGTTGAAATATTGCCGGCAACCGACTGAGTACTAAGGTCAATCATCACAACCAACGGATTATGGCGATTGATGATGGCATGGTGTAAGGCTGTAATAGTTGTATCATGAATGCGACTCAACAACTTATCACCAAAAGTAACGCCATCAATCATCAGGCTCTTATCAAACGACAAGCCCAGATATTTGGCAAAGGAACTCTTACCTGAACCATAGAAACCAGAGACCCAGATACCAATTTCCTTGCTTGAATTGTCGAAAGCCGACTGCAAATCGAGAAGCACGTCCTCATAGTTCTTGTGCAGTTTGTCCGTAACGACATACTCCCGAATTTCATGGTCCAAATCTTCCGTGGTATTGGCACCAAAGGTGACAACACTCTCTATCTTACGGTTGAGCTGTTTGGAAGGGTCGAATAATTCTTGTATCTTATGCATAACTGATTATCTTTAGAAGTTAATGGAACGGTAATTTCCATCCTGGTTATAAATGCCGAGGAAAGAACGGGCAGTGCCTTGCGTTTCTCCCGGATAAAGCACCAACATTGGAATCTGAATCTGGTTGTAGATATTGTTCTCCACAGCACCAATCATATAGAAGGGATGAAGCATCTCTACATCCCGGATAATCAAGAGCGGATTTTCTTCTTCAGCCAACAGCCGGTCTTGCTCCTCCAATAGAGCTTTCTCTATATACCTGCCGTTCACAATGGCCTGTTTGATGCTATTATAGAGTTCTGGCTCTTCTACATCGGGATCGGTCCAAATATCCAGATAGTCATTCGTATTGATAAACCTATCAATGACTACCCCCATCGAAAACTCATGGGCATGAAATCCCATGTATTCCGCCTTTGGTTTCAGAAACGAGTCAATCAATCCTCTAACCACGAAGGCATCCTCGGGCTGATATACCATATACACAATAGGGCTGTAGCCAGTAGGCGACAACTTGCTTGGCGACTTCAGGTAATCCAAAGCCCTTTCTATCTTATTCTCATAATGTAGCATCAATAAATTCCTCCATTGTTTGATAGTTCCACGAAATGGTGAGCAATTCGCCCGAGCACTGGGCTATATAGCCACCCTTGATATTCATATCCATGATGCGCTGCAACAGGCTGTACCTATCCAAGCCGAAGAGTTGCCAATCCTCATGATTCCAAATTGCCATATCTGAAAGACCAGCGAAATGAAGTTCATGCATTAAGTAGAGCAATACAAAATTAGAGATTTCATAAGGTAAGATATCTCCATTGCGAGCCACAAAACCAAAATCCACCAACACAGCCTTTATATAAGAAGCCTGTCGTTTTTGTATGCTTTCTCCCCACTTCGCCTTTCCTGCATCTACAATGCCCTTAATAAACATAGTGATTCGATCACGTTCCAACTTTTGTGTCTGATTCACACGCAAAACATTCAATTCATTCACTATAAAATCATACATAACGGCATTCTCTCTTGCACAGTAAAGCATCAATAACTGTTTAAACTGAGATAACAGCAAACCTTTTTTTCGGATGGCACCCAACCACAACATTACATGAGGTTCATGCTTCATGAAGCGAGGATAGAATACCAATTTGACGATGTCCATGCTACGCATATCAGAACATCTACTAAGCAAGTTTTGCTCATGTACACATTGGGCAAGAGATTCCCTTGTCGTATGCTCATCACATACGGACAACAACGTAAGTGTTTCCTCTATCAGTCCACACCCCTTCGCCAATGCAATCGTATATTTCGTATTCCTTGTCATTGCAAATATGGGAATGATTTGACATTCTCCTGAAACGAATATCTATAATGAGAGGCACACAGACGCAAGAGATTGTCGATTTCATCTTGCCGATAAGCCCCAATAGGAACAGTTGTAAAGCAATGGTCTGTCACAATAGTATCCATACTCTGCAGATAAGCATCCGCATCGTCACCAAGACTTGCAACATCCATTTTTTCTTTTTTCAGATAGTCCATGATCATCCTTTCTACCTGTGCCGGCAGCTTAAAGAGATAAAAAACGCCACCCAAGAACATACCATGAGCTTTGCGCATCAGTTCCATCACTATATTATAATAGGCGATATTACCAGATTTTGGGAAAATGTAATTCATCATCTCAGACGCACCACTTTGATCTACGTCTTCCCAAAATCCAGCTTTCACACCAGCCTTATATACAGCCATGCGCATTTTGATTATATCATAGATATTCTGTTCTGTCATGTTAGTTGTTTTTGATAATTATCACTTTTTCATTTGCAGAAGGATTGCTGGAATTCAGCAAGTCCTTGATGTCCACACCGAGCAATTCGGCAACCTTTCTTAAGGTCACCAAATCAGGTTGAGAAGAATTTGTACACCATTTGGAAACGGTTGCTGGGTCTTTTCCTAATTGTTCTGCAAGCCATTTATTGGTACGTTTCTTCTCTACTAAAACCACCTTAATGCGATTTATATCCTTCTTCATTTTCGTTTTTATTGCGTTAAACGCAAAAATAAGGAAAACATTTGAAATATCAACGTGTTACTCGTATATTATAGCAAAGTTTAACGATTTGATTACCGCTATTGCAACCATCCCTTATAATTTAGAAACATAGTCACAAAAAATATACTCACCTCAGCATCACCCAAGTACATTCCTACAACTCTGACGAATGAATCACCTTAAAATTAGCGAAAACAACAATACCAGAATTGGCTACAGCACATAGAAAGACTGCCAGGAAACAATATACCGCAGAAAGCGGTACAGACACACGAGTATTCATCAAATCAGTCGTTTCAAGGTTTGCCGCAAGTTACTAGAAATTTGGACTATCTTTTCCTTTACAACAACTTCAAAAACTTTAGCTGCACCTGTTGCCATTTTTTCAGACAAAGCACTTAGTCCTTGTTTGGGTTTCCGTTTTTATCAAAATAGTCCTGTAAAAACGCAAGTACTTTCATGAGCCATCGCAAGTATCTTCATTTTTTTAAGCCAATTTATTGACTAAAACTATTGCTGTCCGGTAAAATGACTATCTTAGCTCATGGTTATATTTTTATTTAGCAAAAACAAAGATAACCAAAAGGGCTGATACCTCATGAGAAGTGTCAGCTCTAATTAATTTTGCTTGCAAAAGTTTTACCAGACAGCAATAAAAACAAAAGAATTGAGTCCACTTGAAAAAGTCGAAAATCGTATTTTTTGTCTTTGCAACTTATTGATAATCAAAAGTAGATTTTCGTAAAAATGACTTTTTCAAGTGGACTCAGAATTCAAGTTTCGCAAGTGGGGAAGTTGAGTAATGGATGTAATAATCATGTTCTAATGGAAGAAGTAAAGAATATAGGTAAAGTTGCAGGTTGTTTAATAGTTTTTTTGAAAGAAAAGTCTCAAAGTATCATTATTAACTTAAAAATCTTTGTAATACATTGATTGACAGGTGTATATAATAAATGATATTTTTTGTATTTTGTTGCAAAAAATATCATAAAAGTATCATTTTAGGCTGATTTTTTTGGCTTTTTCAGCCTTTTCCCAGTCTTCTGCTTTATCTTTTCTTTATCAGATGCTTCATTCCATCGGAGAAACGTTTGTGGATCAATTGCGTCATGTTTGCCAAATTTCGTCCGAATCAAATCAAGCTGCTTACTTTCAACGATGAACCGATCTGCTTTTTCAGAAAGTAGATAATCTCGGCGGCAGGATAGATGTGCATCCATGCAGGTTTTCTTCATTATGTTTTCTTTGAATGCTTATTGGAAATAGAAATGATAGTGCCCCAAATAAATCTTATTATTTGGGCATTCGTTGCCCCGCCATGTTGGCAGCGTATGCCCGAGGCTTGTTCTGTTGATGCCCGCTGGTTGTTCAGCGGATGCCCATACGCTGGTCCATAAGGGATCATGTGGTGGGCACAAACTTCTTTAACTTCTTTAACTTTCCACTTGCGAAAGTTGGCTTAAAGATTGATTATCTTAATAACGTAGAATAAGGCAAAATGCTGCATCGAAAATGATATTTTTCGCTTAAAATGAGATATTTGTGATACTTCTATGATACTTTATGTCATATTTCAAGAGAAGTCTCATTGTTGATAACTGGTATTATTTCAATTAGTTATAACGATATTGAATATCAAGGATGATACTTTGATACATTTTCATCAAAAAACAAATTAACGTGCATGAACCATATTAATTTAGCCAACCATCTACAGAATCTTATTTATTACAAGGATGAGTATCTCTTATTCTATCCAAGAACACCTGCAGATAGCCGGCATAATATAACGGAACTGAAGTTTCGCAAGTTTTGCCCCACACGCCCTGAACCAACGGTCACCGGCGCATAGCGGAAAGGTAAAGGGCGTGTGGAGTTTACTTGCGAAAGTTCAATAAGAATATAACAAGGAAATAAGAATCGATTCCCCCTAAAAAGAAAAAACTTTCGTTTGTGGAAACAGGAGTTTACATCCCAATCTCTCACAAACGAAAGTATGCTAAAACAATAACGATAGTCTATACTAAACACTATCTACAGTTTGCGCTTAATTCCCTTGTCACCGACAACATATACCTTATCCTCATCCATCAGGACAGCCCTGCCACGCTGATGGTTGTAGTTATCCAGATTGTCGACATTCACGGCGATGACCTTTCCCTTATAGAAACGCTTAATGTCCTTGAATATCGTATGACCTACATAGATTCTGTCCACATCGTAACGCTGAAGCACCATATCGAGAGAATCGCTTGACAAAGGCGACCATTTCTTGGTCTTCAGCACCAAGCCACGATACCAAATGGGACCACGGTTGCCATAAAGGAACTTACAGAACTCAGAATGAGCCTTGCGCTGCTTGCTCTTCATAAAGAGCACACTGCTGATAGTGTCGTTGACCACAGGGATACTCAAGTTACGGTCATAGAATTCTTTACTGATTCCTGCATGGACAAACAGGTTGCGGCCAATGACCTGCATCGCATTACGTGTGGCAAGCCATCGGCCCAGCTCAGTATTCGAACCGAAGAGATGGCGATAAGAAATTCCCAGGGTGTCGGCAAGCATCT